>Ga0310690_10003094_pt1 | contig 25628 bp, 25 predicted proteins | sample AusTroGonzalo_MG_2_FD_207661 | JGI IMG/M metagenome (GOLD analysis project Ga0310690, IMG submission 207661) | Bovine rumen microbial communities from tropical cattle in Woodstock, Queensland, Australia - Gonzalo_04 (v2) (version 2) | ecosystem: Host-associated > Mammals > Digestive system >... | reverse complement strand
GACACCACGCATCTTAGAGATCTCTTCGACAAAACTATATTCAAAAATGATAAAGACCGAAGCGGTTCAAGTGAACCTAATTTATTTAATTTTTAAACTCGTCCATTTTTAGTGGACACTAGTGAATCACTTACTATATTTAATTGCGGAAAGAATACTACGAGCCTGGATATTCAGATAGTTATTAAACTTCAAGAAGTGGTTGATCTGATTCAACGTCATCCAAGTATAATGCTCTGGCAGTTCTTGTGGTAAATCCTTACCCGCTTCCACTATCATATTGCGATTCTGCTCACGGAAGAAACGACCTCCTTCCTCAGATTGGAATACATCATAAAGTATCTGCTCCTTGCGGGCATTCATCACATAATCATAAAAGGCAGGACGCAACTTTGGATCTTCGGGAATTTTACCTGTCAAGCACTGAACCGATGGAGCCAGCTCCATCACATCATAGTTTCCACATTCCAGTTTAGCCTGAACAAGGAAATGATAGATACCACCTATTTTGCGTACGATGAAAGCACAAAGACCTTGCTGGAGTGGCTGCACAAGCGGCTGGCACCAACTGGTCACTTCTCTATTGGAAATGCTTACATTAACACCAATGACGCGGAAATATTTCCCATCATTGTTGGCTATTTCATCCTCTGAACGATGCCAGCCTTCTAATTTATCTATGGGCTTATTGCTTACAAACAAATCGTAACGAGATTTCAATCCAGAAAGCCATGACAGAATCTGCCCCATAGTATGAATACCCTCGCTTGTACGAGCAGATTTCAGCATATCACGTCCAAAGTCTGAAAGGTTGCTAAGATCTGTCAATGGCGTGATATAGTCAATATATTCAATACCTGACAAAACAGTACGTGTATCCATGTTCACCATATTGTCCGTATGCATGAACTCCTTGATTTGCCCAAGGGTCATCCAACGGAAATCAGGCAGCACCTCTACTTCTTCATCGACCTTGATGATAATATTACGGTTCCGTTTACGCAGGAAACGGGCACCCTGTTCACTCTGCAACTGGTCTAACAATACATGGTCAGGCTTTACGTTTACAAAGTAGTCAAGGTAAGCAGGTTTCTTTCCCTTATGCACCTGGGTATAATTGCTCTTGGTGGCCTGAAGTGTCGGGCTAATCTGCACGCAGTTCACATTTCCCGGCTCAATCTTAGCCTGCATCAGGAAATATAACGTTCCATTGATCTCCTTGGTAAGAATTCCTAAATAACCTATCTCTGGCTGATTTATAATGGGCTGATCCCAACTATGATTGTTGCCATAATCTGTTTCCACATGGATTCCTTGGATAGTAAAAAACCTTCCGGAATTATGTCTCAAACTACCATCTTCATCAACGTACCAGCCAGTCATCTCCTTAAACGGTATGAGTTTCACGTCAACCTGCACTTCTCGGTTACGCTGCTCAATCCATTGTCGAATAGACTCAGTACTGTTAATGGGATTATCTGTTGTAAGCAGGGAATGTATCATATAATCTATTGCTTATTTCGTAATCGTTTATATTCTTCGTAGTCGTAAGTATATTTATCTCTAGCATATTCTTCAGAAGCCAGTATCAAAGATACGCCATCGTCTTTATAGGAATGTGTTCTAAACCAAATACCTGGTTGAATCATCAATCCTTTACTCGGGTCATCTAACAATATACATGTCTTCGTTTCTGTATCATCCAAGTCCACTACAAAAGAGCCGTGAATAGCCACCATGATTTCAGCGCTGTCAAGTAATGCATGTGCTCCTCGGTCTTTTCCTTCTTTAATATGGTGCAGCCAAAACACACGCTTCACCTCAAATGGCAACTCCTTATCCATCACTGTGATTGCGCCACGCTCATCAATGAACGTAGGTATGTCAACCAAGATGCATTTTTTTACAGTAAAACTATTATTCATTACTCTTTCAAGGTTTTTCTTTCTGGATGTGTGAATGTATCTGAGGTTATTTCTTCTTTCATCTCATCAATCACCTTCAAAAGGTATTGACCATATTGGTTCTTCATCATTGGCTGAGCAATCTCTCGCATACGCTCTTCTGAAATCCAACCGTTACGGTAAGCGATACCTTCTAAACAGGCAACCTTTAAGCCTTGTCGCTTCTCTATTACCTCAACGAATGTACTTGCCTCAGCAAGACTGTCGTGAGTACCAGTATCCAACCATGCAAAGCCGCGACCAAAGACTTGAACCTTCAACTCGCCATCGTTCAAGAACTCCTGGTTAACCGTAGTGATTTCCAATTCACCACGTGCAGAGGGTTTGATATGCTTCGCAACATCCACTACCTTATTAGGATAGAAATACAATCCAACTACAGCATAGTTGCTCTTAGGCTCCTTTGGTTTTTCTTCTATAGAGAGGCAGTTTCCTTGGCGGTCAAATTCTGCCACGCCATAACGTTCGGGATCACTGACCCAATAACCAAAGACAGTTGCCTTGCCATTCTTGTCAGCGTCCTCTACTGCATTCTTCAGGAGCTTTGTGAAACCTGAGCCATAAAAGATATTGTCACCCAATACAAGGCAGGCAGAGTCAGTCCCAATGAATTTTTCACCTATTAGGAAAGCTTGAGCGAGGCCATCAGGCGAAGGCTGCTCTGCATACTCAAAATGAACGCCGTAATCTGAGCCATCACCAAGCAGACGTTTGAAACCAGGCAAATCGTATGGTGTAGAGATAATCAGAATATCACGTATCCCAGCCAGCATCAATGCGCTGATGGGATAATAAACCATCGGTTTATCATAAATCGGCAGCAACTGCTTGCTGACACCTTTGGTTATCGGATAGAGGCGTGTGCCACTGCCTCCGGCTAACACTATTCCTTTCATATATCTTGAGTTATCTATTATTAAAATGGTTTATTTGCTTCTATAAATGCTTGATGGGTTGCATCTGCAATTACTTTAATCTCTTTTAGGTTATCCGTCAAAACACTACCAGTTTCGTCTGATGCCTTTATACGTATATCCTCACATCCCAATACCTTGATCGTCACAATGGGGTCATCTGATTCCTCTACAGAAATCATAATTTTCTTATCTTTAACTATGCGATCATAACCCAACCGCATCGCCAACTCATTATGAAAACGCTCAATGTTCATTCTGTTTTTGCTTAGTTACATTTGTTCTGGCAGGCAGTATCGAACTGCAAACTCTCGTTCCACCTGTGCTGCCAGAAATAATAGTTCTTTAAATATGCTCCTCTACACCACGGAAATGAACGTTCAGTTCGTGGAGGTGTTCCAGCAATGTTCCGAGAGGTGTGCCCTCGGTCATCTTGGCAAAGGCATTGACATCTTTGGGAAAGCACTTACCGCCATAGCCAAACTTGCCATCGGGTCCAGGAACGTAGGTGTGGGTGTCGTTAATGTATCCAGACAGCAGAACGCCTGTATGCACTTTACGCCAATCGGCACCCATCTGCTCGCAATACTCACGGCAGGCATTGAAGTAAGTTACCTTGTAAGCACCGAATACGTTGTGCATGTACTTGGTGAGCTCAGCCTCCAGAGGGGTCATCACGGTGAACTTCTTGCCCACGAAGATCTTGGTGAGCAGTTCGTGTGCACCTGTGAACACCATAGTCTGCTTCTTGAAGTCCTCGATATGTGTGCGTTCAGTCAGGAACTCGGGCATGTAGTGGACCTTGTGGCCAGTCTCATTGGAGAGGCGGTCACTGGTGCCAGGGAGAATCGTGGTACGTACAAACACGGGCACATCAGGAAGGTTCTTGATGAGTTCGGTCATCAAGGTCAAGTCCTGTGTACCATCATCCTCTGTGGGTACATGAATCTGCAGGAATGCAATATCAATGTTACTCAGGTCATCATTGTAGCCCTTGTAAGGGTCACTGATGAACAGTTTGCACTCTGGGTTGTTGTGTTCCAACCAATCTTTGAGGGCTCCACCTACGAAGCCACATCCAATAATTCCAACGTTAATCATTGTATCTTTTTCTTTTTTTATTCAACTAATTAGATGTGGTACACACCTTCGAGCGGACAAATATTATGGCAATCCAGCACAACCTTGCCCTTCAGTTTATCCCAATTCTGCTTGATGTGGTCGTGCTTCACCATGATGACAACCATATCCACCTCATCGAGGAACTGATCGAAGTCGAGAATCTGGTTCTTAACTAACTCCTTGTTGGTGAAGAAAGGATCGAAGGTCTTCAAGGGACGAGCCAAGTGACGCTCCTGAATATCCAGCATCTGGAGGGTCGGGCTCTCACGAACATCATCCACGTTCTCCTTATAGGTGAGTCCGTAAAGTCCCACACGACGGTTATCCGTGATTCCGTGCTCTTCCATGATTTCGTGAATCCTTTCAAGTACGAACACGGGCTGATAGTCGTTGGTCTTCATAGACTCGTCAATCACCTTGGCCAGCTGAGGATAGTCACCCACCAAGAACCAAGGATCAACGGAGATGCAGTGACCACCTACACCAGGGCCTGGCTGCAGAATGTTGACACGGGGGTGCATGTTGCAGATCTTGATAATCTCGTACACATCCATATTGTCGTGACGGCAGATGCGGCTGAGCTCGTTGGCAAAGGCGATGTTCACGGCACGGTAGGTGTTCTCTACCACCTTGGTCATCTCTGCGGTACGGATGTCAGTAACAACAATCTCACCTTGGCAGAAAGAGGCATAGTACCGCTTTACCTTCTCGCCAATCTCCTTGCTGTCTGCACCAATGGTGCGGTTATTATGGAGCAGCTCATACACCATGTTACCCGGGATGATACGTTCCGGAGCATGTACCAGATTGATATCCTCACCAATCTTGAAGCCGTTCTCCTCAATCACGGGACGCACGAACTTATCGATAGTGCCGGGGCTGACGGTGGATTCAACAACGACGGTAGCACCCTTGGGGCACACTTTCATCACTTCCTTAACGGCAGCTACCACATAACAAGCATCTACCTTCTTAGAGAACTTGTCGTAAGGAGTAGGAACAGAGACAATGTACATGTCTGTTTTCTGATACTCGGTGGTGAACTTGATACCAGCCTTTACAGCGGCCTGGAAAAGTTCATCAAGTCCATCTTCTTTAAAGGTTGTTTTACCAGCGTTCAGAGTTGCCACTAACTCTTTGTTATAGTCCGTACCGATGACCTCCACACCGTGCGAAGCCATCATCAATGCTGTGGGCAGTCCAATGTAGCCCAGTCCAATTACGTTAATCATATTGCTTTATTTATATAATTTCGAACACGAATGACCAAAAATGGTCACGAATTATTCATTAATAACTATTATATCTCGTAGCGTTCAACCTGTTCTCCGTTCAGGGCACGGACGATACGACTACAGGCTTTTCCATCACCATACGGGTTAACGGCCTTGCTCATACGCTCGTAGGCTGCGGCATCGTCCAGTAAAGTGCTTACCTCGGTGACAATCAAGTCGTGGTTCGTACCAACCAAGTGTACCGTACCACTCTTTAGCGCCTCAGGGCGTTCAGTAGTGTCTCGCATCACAAGGACGGGCTTGCCCAGACCGGGGGCTTCTTCCTGAATGCCACCAGAATCTGTAAGCACCACAGTACTCTTCTCCATCAAGTAAACAAACTCCAGATACTGCAGCGGCTCAATGAAAAAGAAGTTAGGACGGGTCAAGTCCTCACCAAACACCTCGTGAATGGGCTTGCGCACATTGGGGTTCAGATGCATAGGATACACAAAGTCCACCTCGGGATATTTCTCCGAGAGATCTTTCATGGCCGTAACCATACTAATGAATCCCTCACCAAAATTCTCTCTGCGGTGGCCAGTAATCAATACGAGCTTTTTACCTCCGTCAAGACGGGTCACATCATAACCCGCGTTCTTCAGTACATTAATCTGTTCATTAGCTAGTGCCTTATCTGTCTTCAGCTTCTCCACTACCATGTGAAGAGCGTCAATAACAGTGTTACCTGTTACAAAGATTTGTCCATGTGCTTTTTCTTCCTTCAAATTGCTCTCAGAAAGCGGAGTTGGAGCAAAGTCGTATGTGGCAATGCGTCCTGTTATCTGACGGTTCATTTCTTCTGGCCATGGGCTATAGATGTTGTGGGTACGAAGCCCTGCCTCTACATGGCCTACAGGAATCTGCTGATAGAAAGCAGCAAGAGCGGCAGCCGTGCTGGTAGTTGTATCACCATGCACCAACACAACATCAGGTTTGCACTCTTTAAATACATCGCGCATACCCGTCAGCACACGGGCAGTGACATCATAGAGATCCTGCCCCTGCTTCATGATGTTCAAGTCGTAGTCAGGTTTAACATCAAAAATAGTGAGAACTTGGTCTAACATTTCACGGTGCTGACCTGTAACGCAAACAATTGTTTCAAACTGCTCTGGATACTTCTGGAACACCTTCACCAGCGGGCACATCTTGATGGCCTCCGGGCGGGTTCCGAACACTAACATTACTTTCTTCATATATCGAAATATTTCTTTACGTTCAAAAAGGGGCAAGATTATATTAGCACTCAATTGATTCGGAAGCCCTCTATAGAAAAGGCATCCTGTCTTTGAGATTTCTCTGAAGCTCTTCTATCTGAGTAGTCAGCTTTACCACAAGCTCTTCGTTGCGTTTGTTGCTGGCCATCTATATTATGAATGTCTGAAAGAAATTAAATGATTATACCTACACCACCTACATTTCTTTATATCATCCAATGAATCAAGGAGTTAAAAAGTGTAGGCGGCATGTATATAGTGTAGGCAAAACCGTTTGTGTCTTGTTAATCCTTGCTACCGAAACTTCATAAAAGCTCTCTGCTGATTTCAAAACTCTACGTTTCTCTGATTGTCCCAGGGTCTGGGACACTTTGTCCCAAGGCCTGGGACTATCTGTCCCACTCTCTGGGACGTCGCCCACCATTCCGGTATTATCTGATAGTCTGTCAATCTCCTCTATCTTTCCTGTCATCGCCTACATTGCCTACATCTTCCATACATTGTGTAATATACTTATTACTAATGTTTTATGAGAAAATGAAAGTAATGTATGTAAACTTCAATATCTAAATAACTATATATGACTATTATATATATGAACGCCTAAAAAGCAATTGAGTGCTTAGCCGATTGTATATTTACTCTCGATGTGCTTCAACTATCAAGTGTTTTTCGTTGACAAGTATATCGTTACCAATGGTGTCTTTGATACAGTCTTCGCACAGTGTCGTGAGGTATATAATGTCAGAATTGCCTTCCTTTACTACATGTACGGCTCGCATTTCATTCTCTGCACATATCCCGAGGCAGAAGTTGTTCCAACATTTTGCCTTCTCCTGCATCTGGTCTTCCCATCTTTTCAAGTCTTAAGACTTGCCACATCCTTTATCTGAATCTTAACGTATCCCATTATTCTATTCTACTGTGACTGATTTTGCCAAGTTTCTGGGCATATCCACATTCTTTCCCTTCTTGACAGCAATATGATAAGCAAGAAGCTGAAGGGGAATAACACTCAAAAGTGGTGCCAGGAAGTTCTCTGTTCGAGGAACCTCAATCACTTGATCTGCAATCTCCTTCACCTGCTCATCGCCTTCTGTGATGACAGCAATGATTCTGCCTCCACGGGCCTTGACCTCCTCCATGTTGGAGACAATCTTCTGGTATTGCTGATGGTGGGTGGCCAAGAACAAAACCGGCATCTCGGCATCGATCAAGGCAATAGGGCCGTGCTTCATCTCTGCAGCTGGATAGCCTTCAGCATGGATATAGCTGATTTCCTTCAACTTCAAAGCGCCCTCCAAAGCTACAGGGTAGTTCCATCCCCTGCCCAGATACATGAAATTATGGGCATAGGTGAAGGTCTTGGCGATATTCTCTATTTTCTCATTCTGCTCTAATACCTTGGCAATCATGCCAGGAATCTTTGATAGTTCTTCCGTATAGTGAGAGAAGTCCTGATCGGTAATAAAGCCCTTCTCATGACCTAAGGTCAGGGCAAGCATGGTGAGAACCGTCAACTGGCCTGTAAAGGCTTTTGTTGAGGCTACACCAATCTCAGGGCCTACATGGATATAGGTTCCTGTATCGGTGTTGCGGGCAATGCTGCTGCCTACGGCATTGACAATGCCAAAGACAAAGGCTCCCTTGCTCCGTGCCAGCTCAATAGCAGCCAGGGTATCTGCGGTCTCACCGCTCTGTGAGATGGCTATCACCACGTCATCTGAATTGATGACGGGATTACGATAGCGGAACTCACTGGCATATTCTACCTGAACAGGGATGCGGCAGAAGGTCTCAAAGAGTTGCTTGCCTATCAACCCGGCATGCCAGCTGGTGCCACAGGCCACAATGATCAGGCGATGTGCATTCATCAGCTGGGCCTTGTATTGCTTGACTGCAGAGAGGTTGATGCCATATTGTATGTTCTCGGGCTCAATCTTCAGACGCTTGTCCATGGCCTCTAAGCGACCACGCATGCAATCCTCCAAACATTTGGGCTGGTCGAAGATTTCCTTCAGCATGAAGTGAGGGAAGCCTCCCTTGTCGAGCATCTCCAGGTCAACGTCAATCTCCCTGACATCGACATCCACCTTTTCTGCCAGGAGGTTGGAGATTTCCATTTCCTTGCCTCACTCTATCTTAACGATCTGCTCATCGTCCAGATATACTACATGGCTGGTATACTCAGCAATGGGTGTGGCGTCAGACGCCACAAAGAACTCTTCGTTGTTATCGCCTACGCCCACAACCAGGGGACTGCTCTTCCTGGCAGCAATCAGCATCTCCGGATGTCTTTTATCTATCACTGCGATGGCGTATGCGCCAATCACTTTATTCAGTGCATAGCGCACTGCACTGATTATATCGCACTGATGCTTCTTTTCGTAGTATTCAATGAGCTGCACCAGCACTTCTGTATCGGTAGCACTATGGAAATGGTAGCCTTTGGCCTGTAGCTGTTCGCGCAGAATAGCGTAGTTCTCAATGATACCATTATGCACCAATGCCAGGTTACCGCTCTCCGATTCATGAGGGTGAGCATTGGTCACCGAAGGTTCACCATGTGTAGCCCATCGAGTATGTGCTATGCCAATTGTACCTTCGCAGTTCTTATCCTTAGCAGCCTCTTCGAGGTCGCTCACCTTTCCTTTAGCCTTATAGACATTCAAGGCTTCGCCATTCAGCAAAGCTACACCTGCCGAATCATAGCCTCGATATTCGAGTCTATGAAGTCCATTTATCAAAATGGAATAAGCCTGCTTAGTTCCGATATATCCTACTATTCCACACATGTAATTTTACTCAGAATCCGTTTGATAATTTTCATTTACCGCATCGCTGTAACTATCAGCCATGCCCTCATCTGAAACGAGCAAATAACTATGCAAGTTCTTCGTGATGGTGAGCCTCTTTATCCAATTATGTAGGAATAAAGGACGAGAATGGCCATAACGAGTGCGACTATAATAAGAAAAATTTTAAAACACTTCTCTAAAGAGATGAAATCTTCATACTTTGGATATGATGTTCTTTAATACGAGTACCTAAATCTGTTGTCAGAATTGTTCATATTCATATATTGTATTTGGTCACACAGATCTATACCATCTAAACAGATGATAGTGAAAGGGTCGCTGCGCTCAAAATTTGTAAGCATCCAACCCCTTTTTGGGGAAAAGCTCTTAGCCCCAGCATCCGCTGGGGGTTGGGGTATTCCGATAAGATTGGATTGATTTTGTTTTTTATTTGTATTTAACACAATACCTCTTCGGTAATGAGGTCATAATCCCTCCTACCTTCGGCTATTCTCCGGAAATATCCATTGAAGACTCCAAGCGCCGCTTTCTTCTGAAGCTTGCAAGATTCCACAAAGGTCAGCCAAGCTGCTGCAACCTCACCACCTAACTCACTACTGAATCCACCAAAGCTTTTCCGTAGATTTGTAAATGGCCTGACTGCCCGCTCACAACAGTTGTTGTCAATGAGTACATTCCCGATGTCTATATAAGCAATCAACTCTTTCCAGTGGTTTCGCATGTAGTTCAACGCATGTTCGAGTTTGCTTGAGATCTTTAAGTCTTTACTTTTCACTTTGGCAAGTAATAATGCAGATTCCTGGTCGAGTTCATTGAGTATCGGTATCGATTCAATCTTTCTGGCTTCCAGCACCTCGGCCTCTGTCCGATGGAGAAGTATGCTCTCCAATTCCACCTTATATAATATACTTATCAGGTTGATAAATTCCTGAGCAAAAGTATCCTTGTAGTCTTTGAGGGCTGACCAGAATATTCTGCGGACATGTGCCCAGCAGCATGCATGTGTGCATCCATCCAGATTGCTGAAATAAGCATAAGCATTATAGGCGTCTGTCATAAGAGTTCCCTTGAAGTCGCCAAGGAATTTCTCAATCACATCGCGCTTTCTACGGCCAAACAGGTAATAGCATACCTTGGTGGTCAGATTCACAATGACCCACATATAACGCTTCATGTATTTGAAAGAGCCATCTGCCTGTTTAACTTTAGTATCTACCCAAGTCTCATCAACATAGATAGCTGTTCCTTGCTTCAGAAGACGTCTCTTAATGCGGCACATGCCGCCTTTAAGAAACTCAGCTCCTTCTTTTAGCCAGTTCAGGATTGTCTGGGGAGCCACCTTCATCTTCTCATTGGACATACGGAACATCTCCCTGCCGCATGACAGCGCATACTGGTACCTGTTGACTCCAAGGTCAGAGAGCATACGCCAAGTGCAGCTTGTATGAGGAACAAGTCTAGGTTCGTCATAATCTGATTCATTGACGAATACGCACTTGCGCTTCTCTTTCTTGGGAACAAAGAAGGCAAACTCCTTACCGGTATTCTTGTCACGGACCCATACGTAGCGGTATGTATCCTGACGCGTAACACTGACTCTGTCAAACTGATCAACGGGGCGTGTATAGCGGATAAATTCCAAACCCAGTTCCTCCAACTTGTCGAGGTCACAGTCGTGGACTACATGTATATCTGCATACGACTTATTATAATGGTCAGGACGATTGCTTAAATCACGAGGCTTCTTCTCCTGAGGCTCTGACAAAGATGGCTCTTCCTCATCAGGATCCTCTACAGGAGGTACATCGCTTTTACTTCCATTCTCGATATAGTCTTCCTCATCTTCATCTTTGGTCTTATTTTTATCAGAAGAAGAATCATCCTTAGGTTTCTCGCTACCCTTGCCATATTTACCGCGTTTGTACATAGCAAGTGTGCCCTCCAGCTTGTCATACTTCACCTTAAGGGCCTCGTAGTCCTCGGCTATTTTCTCCAGTTTCTCAATCTTCTCTCCCATCTTTACATTTGCATCCAGGAGAGACTGGAGACCATCAAGCAGGTCGCTAATGCGCTTCTGATAACCTTCCCGTTCCATATCAGACATTTCTCCACCCCCTACATCCGATGCCTCTTCTTCTAGATGCATCGCGTAATGGGCTTGCATAATCATGCGTTCTATGTCTATCTTCAAATCTGCCATAATATGGGACTTTTGCTATGCAAAGGTACACATTTTCTTTGGCAAATTCAAGAGCAAAAATACTATTTAACACATTGGCAATCAATACTTTGCGGCGAGTAAAAGCCTTGTGGCGGTATGGTAATACTCCCCTATTCTTCGTACTCAAAAAGAGCGCCAGAAAGACTCTCGACAGCCTCTTTTCAATAATTAGAGTATCAATTAAATATCTGATTATCAGATTGTTGTACATATCCTTGCGCCGATTGAGCCGACAATGCATTACATATTTTTAACACCAACATGAAACCATCTAAGCCGCTTTTTCTTTGTAACCTTGATGAATCGGACCTATCTTCCTTATTACAGGACAGGTCAACAAAGCAACAAGAAACTCATATTCGAGGACGTAAATCGGCTTGTTATTAATGAAATCCAATCTTACAAAACTCATATTATGGTCAAAGCGCTGCACATACAACTGGCATTCATTATGCTCATGTCGGATGATCTTAACCAGCTTCTGGTCTTTAGACGTGAAGATATAAGCTGTACCTTCTTCCATCCTCCCTGTCAGAGTACGAACAACACCACAGAGCTTATCGTATCCTCCTCGCATATCCTTGTAATTAGGAATATACTTATATTTTGTAGCACCTGTTAAACCAAACATAACGGCTGAATTTTTTGAATGAAACTTACCAATTCATTATAGCTCAACTTATGGTGCTCTATTTTCATACCATCAGTAAACCCAACGTAAACGTAGGAAATATTCTTGGTCCCTTCGTTTTCAATGCCTGCAGTAGTTTCTGCCATATCTTCCTCGCGTACGACTTTGGTCACCACTTCTGGCGTTTCTTTTACAACACAATCGACAACCTCTGGTTGGGCGATTCTTTTCTTGTACCACTTTTCAAATGTGTGATATGGAATTCCATTGGACTCGAAGAATTTGGCGACCGAGATCCCTCGCTTGCTGCCGTCTTCCTGATACCTCTTCCATAGCGTTTCAATGTCTTTACTACTTACTGCCATTTCTTCTGTTTTTAGAATTAATGGCACAAAAGTAATCACTTTATCTTAGAGCTCCAAAATAGGGGTTGGATGCTTACATAGTATTGAAGATATTGATGGTTCCAAACAAATCAATAGTACCATCAGGCGTTTGATAATGCGCTCCAAGTTTGTCACGCACTATCCTCAGACCATCATTATACTGCGCCTTTACGCCATCAGCCAGCATTCGTTCCATCGTATTCTGAGGGAAACAATGACTCCAAATTTTCGTCACATCGTCCACTCGCATCATCACATAGATACCTAGCAGTCTGTTACAGAAGGTGTCAGCAGCCTTCGAATCTATTAGCTGCTTCACCATCTGCATTTCGTTGATGCACAGATGTATTTGGTCTAATGATTTCTGGTCCATTGTTCCAATAATCAATCAAGCCTCTAAATATTCCTGAACGCTGTCAAACATGTCAGCGTCAAGTCTCATCTCATCACGATAGCGAATGACAAAGTTGATTTTCGTCTTGAAAAGCGTATTATTCACCGAGTAGAGATAATCATTCAGTGCAATCAGTTCCTTAATCAACCAGTCATGCTTCTGCATCATCCAGTAACATAGCACCGTACACTTATCTTCCTCACACGTAAATAATGATTCATCACCGCCCAAAATTCGGATGACCATGCAGTTTTCTTCTGCACCGTTCTCCAATTGGCAACCCTTGCATTTTCTGTTCTTAGCAGCCACTGTCAATTGCTTCACATTCAGATAAAGCTCTAAGTTTATCTCTTCCGTTATCGGTTTATCGCCCATCCCCGCTTTTTCGTTGGTGGTGTAATCCGTATTCAGTTCTATCTTGTCAGTCACCAGATGCGATATCCAATGAAACTGCGACGTGGGCGACAAGTTCTTCAGGTTCTGTCTCAATAGATGATAATTCACTCTGTCATTAGCTACGTCCAACAAGTCTGCCATTCTAATAAGAATCATCAGGTACTTCAGACTGACGGTGTCATCCTTGGCTCTTGACTTAAGCCCATAGACATCCATCACGTCATAGCCATGACTTTCCGATACCTTGGCCACATACGACAACAACGTAGGTTCAAGATAACTGAGCAGCGAATTGGAACGGTCGCGAATAAACTTGGCACTGTCCTTTGGATGATTAGCCCTAACCAACTCTTCAAAATAACTGTAAACAGCATTGAAAATTGAAATCAGGAACGTGCCAGCATCCTTATATCGTGAGTCTTTCTTGTCTTTTTCATCTATTTTCTCAAATTTCCCCACCTCATCCTTCATCTGGGTCATAAGTTCGGAAATCAAGGCCATGTTCTTCCCGTTTTCCGAACTCAACCTTCCCAAATCGGGATGTATCACCATACTGATGTCATGCAGATAACAAGCAAGGAAAAGAATATAGAAATCAACATCTTTCAACTCAAAGTAGTCTATCCTGTTCATCAGCTCCAGTGATTTTGTAATGAGAGTCACAGCATGTTCCTCATTATGCAAGGTATAAGAATTCAAAAACTTCGAGCCGTTATACCACAATCCTTTTGTCAGCCGATGTGTCATTATCAGCGTATCTACCCATTCAGGGTTCTTTACGTTCCTGATAAAGATATTGAGCACTTCAAGTATTCCTATGTCAATACCCATCTGGTTGGATATGTCTTTGTCATTGATGTGCTCGATAAACTCCTCAAATTGCTCCAAATCAAATCTGTGGTTCCGCAGATATGCTAACGTCCTTAATTCTACATATCTAAGCCGCCTTGCATTCATTTTCGTAAAGGCGAGGGCATCAGAAGGCACCACATCCATGATTTCTGAGAAATAGACATTCAGTATTCTTCGCTGATACTCTGCTGATGCTTTTATAACGAACAGTGTGAATGCCTTCCCTTCAAAGCCATGTTCCTCCATGTCAAAGATGTTGTACTGCCCCTTCTGTTCGCCATTTTGCATTAAGAAATCACGGAACGTGACCATCTGCTTCTCAGGATCCATGCTTTTCTGGCCGCAGAAGTTCTCTTTTGCCCATCTCACTAAAGAAGCGTAGTTATCTTGCGACAATGATTTCATCTTGCAGGCAGCATATACGTCTTTCGCATAAAACAAGTATCCAGATTTGCCCTCTGTATCAACCTTGCATTCCACCAGCATTGTCAGTTCGAAATCAACGATTGATTGCTTAAATACTTCAGCATCCCTCTTGGACAGCTTTTGTATGAGAAGTCGATATTCCGACAAAAAAATGTCTTCATCAAACTGCTCAAAAAATTCTTCCGCATTCGTAGCCTTATCCAAGAAACGCTTCTTGAAATCTTGTAGCATTTCATCACTCGGACCACCCTCCTCCCTGATTTTCAATAGTCGGTTGCGGTAAAGGAAGAATTTCTTAAACCGTTTCAGCAGTTTTAGCCTTGATGCCACCGCATCACAGCTCTTGCCTGTACCGCCATCTTTCTGCTGTTTATTAGTCAGTTCGCTTATTTCTTTTGTGATAACTTGGTCAAGAGCCTTCAACTTTTGCAGCGACACATGGTCATCAATCTCATCCAGATTGTAAGCTAGATTTGAATTCATGTAGGTTTCTTTCGCCAAGGTCGCTATCGGTCCATACTGATTGTCAGCTTCATCGATATGCGTGAAAACGCTCTTTCCTTCTTCATGGAACTTGATTTTATAGCTAAGTTTCTCTTGAAATGCCAGACTGTCAGCCCCCACATAGTTACTAATAGTGCTAGTTCCTGACACTCTCACATTGCACCATTCCTCCAAGCTTTTATTCAATGTGGTTATCTTCTCCTTGAACTGCTCATCATTAAGTTTGGCTTGTATGTAAATCACAGAGTCATCTACATAGAAATAGGCATCTCCTTTGAATGTCTCGTCCTTCATAAGCAGACGCTTCACCTCTATCATGCACAGATTTCCAAAGAAATACGATTGTGGCAGGCCCTGCGGTATTCCACAGTTCATGTATATATCAGTATCTGTCATCTCCGTACCTTCCGGATAATAGTATGCTGCCCAAGGTTCAACATTCTCTTTCGCAATCCTGAAATAAAGTAATTTGGCGACAGCCATGCTCAAAGCATCCTTATCGTCCTCATAGCTCTTCGACAATTTACTGGTGATATAGTCAAACAGTATCTTGGGGGATATGGACGGGAAGAAGTTCTTAATATCAAGGCTTACTTCTGTCAGATAGCTGTGATTATGCTGGTATGCCCTACAGTGTTCCACCACCTCGTCCGTGTACTCCTTGTATTTCGTCTGCCACTTGTGGAACAGATACTGCACATCCGTACATGGAATATTGCCATAAAAGTTATGCGGCAACAGTTTCGACAAGTCTGAAAGACTCCTTTTTCCCGATTCCAAGTCATCCTCAAACATCAGGCAATTCATGATGCTCACCATGCATATCAGGTCTATCAGCCTTGCTGTATGCATCGGGCGAAAATTCAGTTTTTTCTCATCTGAATCATAATTCTTGAGTTTGAAATAGATCTTGGCATCAAACAAGTTCTCCTTGCTTTCAAACAACCATTGTAACCGTTGTTTGCATCGGATAATCACTATTTCTATCAACTCCACATGATGTTTGTCTGCAAGAGCATAATACAGTTCAAGATCATTGGCCATGGTCGCTTTCACAATGCCATTTTCATCGCATAGCTCAATAACGTTGTCTGTGTCCAACAATCCCTTGTCAAACACATACGACTCCATGCAGTATATCGCATTGAAGATATTTCTTCCGTCCAGTATCTTTTCAAACAACTTCATCTTTTCTTTCATTCTGAGGAATTGTCATGTTATTAACTAATCCAAAGGCTCTGTCAATCAATTTTTCTGCATCAGCGGCCTGGTTTCTAATCCCTGCCACCAACACATTGTCTTTTATTTTTATGCTGATATTGTAGTCCTTTTTCACAACTGCGATACGATAGAAATTCTCCCAGTGAATACTAGCATTCACGTATGGGGGGTTCTTTATCAGTGCAACATCTATTAATTCATTGAACACCACATGTATGTCTTTGCCTGCCCACGGCTTGGCGGTGATCATATTAATGTCTGTCAAGACATTCTGTATGAATCTTACTGTCTTAGCAATAAACTCTATGTAACCCGTCTTACGCTTCCTCATGTAGTTCCAAGAGTAGTCAAACTGTGGATTTTGAGAAACGAAAAACAAGAATCCAGAGAGTATTTCATCACCATTCACCTTTACTTCAATGGCATTCCATAACTTTTCATCCTCTTTATACATGTCATCCACAAAAAACGCAGTCAGTTTCAGCAGCATCTGCACAACGATCAGCTTTGACCTGTATTCCCGCTCAGCCTTGTCCCCGACCAAAGTTTCCACGCCGCCCTCTTCTGGGCGACTCTGTATATCATTCAACAGCATTTCGCATGTATAATCCACCTTTTCCTTTGCTGGCAGGGTTACTTCTTTATTTTCCATCAGTTGCTCGGTTTTTAACATAGTAATCACAATAGTCTTTCATGCCCTCTGGCAGTTTCTCTGCCTTCACCGTCGAGTAGTTATTCACAAAGAAACTTCTCAGCTCTACAAACGCTCTTCGACCTGCTTCATCTTGATCGGGATACATGTGCAGGTCATAATTCTTCAGCATCACCAGGTCTTCTAATGGCTGAATGGTTGCACTTGGTATGGCAACCGCATTCATTCCCGATGACAGCAAAGCCAGACAGTCAGTGATACCTTCACTAATATAAAGTCTATCTCCCCATTTGAGTTTATTCAGCATGGGAAGATTAAATAACCTTGTTTTCTGTGAAGACATAAACTGAAAGCGAGGGGCATCTTTCCTTTCGCCCAAATATCGTGACTGAACACCTATCAGCCTGCCGTCCTTCTCATAATAAGGAAACAACAGACAAGGTGTACAAAAGTAGAAATAGAAACCATAGTCTCCCTTCTTGACAAGTCCTGAATCAATGCACCTTTTTTCTCCAAAGGTCGTAACGAGCTTTTCAACTGCTCGTTTGGGTTCGCTTACCGACTTAATCTTCAGTTCCTGTATAACTTCTATTTTAAAATGACGCTCCTCAAAAAGAAACTTTTTGGCTATATCCGACAATTGTGCATTCTCTATCAGCCAAGTATTTATTCCTTCATCAAACAGAAATTCTGGCACGTCAATCTTGGGAAACACAACCTTTTTCTTCGGCGGTGTCTTTTTTACAAATATAGGTTTCTCTTTGTTGGGCAAAGGAATTGAAAACTCTCTTGCTAATATCTGACAGGCCTCTTGAAAACCGCAATTTTCCACTTGCATCGTCAAGGAAATAGGATTACCACCCTTACCACAAACAAAGCAATGACAAAAATTCTCTTTAGAGTTGGTACTAAATCTCAAGCTGGGATTATGGTCACTATGCCACGGACATAAGGCCCAATGCTTCTTAACCGTCAGCCCCAGCTTAACAGCAACTGATTCAATAGAAAGTTCATTTAACTTCTCCAAGAATTGCTTGTCGTAATATGGCATAAAAACTATATTATTACTTGTCCCTGAGTTTCTCTGCAGAGTTTCACTTTTCTTCACCTGCCGGTTCCCCGCTGAAAAAAAACTTCACTCCCGTCTATCTTTCATCCTTCCACCTTTATACAAACGCTCAACTGCTTATGAGCGCCCATTTCTTTCAGCACATCCATCAGCAGCTTGGTATTTATTCTCACATCCTTGCTGGCAACATTGGCGAACAACGGCTTGCGTTCCTCATTCTCCGATTCATCCAAAGCCTTACCCTCATCTATCCTGATGAACAAGGTTGCACCATTATTCACCGCAAAATCTATCAGGCTCAATACGCTAGCTACAAACTTCTTCAAAGTTCGTAATGTACTCAGCTTCTTAAAATCCTTTATAGAAAACCAATTGCCAAACTCATTTCTGTCATCAATGTCCATCAATAATTCCAATTCCATCAGCCTGTTTAGCCTTCTATTCAGTCTAACAATCAACCTGACGTCATTCGCATCCACCATCACCTTCACATGATAGTTCGCATCACACTTGTACCCTTCATCCTCTATCGGCAGTTCCACCACAGTAGAATCGCTAAAAAAATCATCCTGTGACATCATTAAATCTCTTTATGTTGAGAAGTTCAGCAATCACCTCAACCCTCGAATGGTAACTTTCTGTAATCAGTAAAAGAGTCTTGTTGTTGCGAGTAAACTCCCCGATGATACTGCTATCAAACACCTGCTGCCTATGCCATGGATTGCAGTTGACAAACCCGCATTCAAAAAATCTATCCGACCTGTTTGCCATCTTTTCTGGAAAGCACTTGTCGCTACCATGGTGCGGCACCTGCATCATCCATACCTTAGTTCCCTTCGAATACACATCAAGAATATCCTTCACCCTTTGCTTCACCTCGTCATACCCATTACCCTTCAGGTTCGAATCCCCAGTATAGAAACAAGTAGGTGCAACGCCTCCCTTCAAGTTTATTTGATGCCAGATGCTAGTATTGCAGACAACATTTGCAGCAGGAAACGACAGCATAAACAGTGCATTCACGTTAATCCTCGTCACGCCGCCTTTCGTCTTACCTATGGTCTTGTATATATTCCTAAGTTCTTTCCGCTTCGACAGTATCTCATTGGGGTCATCCAAATTAACTATACCTTTCACCTTCCCTTCAAACACCTTCTGTAGCGATTTCTGGTCAGGCAACATAAACGGATAGTAATACCATATAGGCCCTACGTTTTTCCCTGTTTCAATGGAGGCATTACCCATGGGGGCAACTATCGCAATAGGATCGCGTCGTACATTCTCTCCGCTAATTTCTTCTATCCCAATTACCTGAGCCCCGATATTAAACATTCGCATTACGAACCTTGCCAGCGTAGGATAATCATCATCCATCACCATCAGTAGATAAGGGTACTTAAACGGTATTATTACCTTCGTATCTTTGTCTATCTTTGTTTGGTTCTGTAGTGTCATTAGTCCGTTCACATGGTCCTCGTCAAAATGCGAGATAAAGAGCAAGTCCATATGGGCATTCTTCTCAAAGGTATTCCTTATTTCATACTCCAATAGCATTGGCTGACTGGTAAAGCTCCCGCAGTCATACACCACATTGTGTACCACCTTACCACTCTCATCATAGAACTGTTCTGTAAAGAACGCCCCTTGCCCTACTGGATGTAATACCCTTTTAAAAACCATAATCTTTTCTTATTGTCTTCGTATGTTGCGACATTGTCGCGACCATTCCTAGAACTCCTAGCCCTCTCGCCGGTTTCCCATCGAGTTTATCTCATACTTCTCATCTCTCCCCCTCCACCATCTTCATCAGCTTCGGCAGCATACCTTCTATCTTCCTACACTTCACCTTATTGTAGTGGAAGTCCATATCGTCAAGGAGTTCATTACACAACTCCTCATCCATATCCCCACCATAGCCAGCGGCTACGACGGCGATGGCGGCAAGTTTACGGGCATCCTTGTCTGATCTAAATGCCGTACTCATCAGTATCGTGGGCAGCGTCTCAAATAGGATGTTGCTATAACGCAGTAGCTCAGAGAAATAATCGTCCTCCATGAGAAAGGCATCAAGCATCTCTTCTTCATACTGTCGAAGCAAGAGGAAGAACCTTTCCTTCCTAATCTTTCCCTTCAGGCACTGAGGCTGTGTCATCACCCAAAACAGCGCATGCGACAGAACGATACGATCCTCAGAAGAATGATAGTAAAACATCCTATCTTCTTCCTTTGGATGCATTTCCTGCAGTCTCTGCTCCATCTGAGCGAACATCTGCTTTCGGGTCTCTCTCAGTTCTTCCTTATTCATTGCCTTTGTTCCTCCCCCATTGAGGCAAAAAGAGGTACGAACAAAATGCCCATACCCCCTCTACAATCTCCTTAGCCCTTATTCTCATTCCAAATCTCATCTTCATCCAATGGCCTGTATGCCCCATCTTTCGCTTCCAACAAAATAGTCCCCGACTCCAAACATCGCAAGCTATGCCACTGTCCTTTCTCGATATTCAGCACGACTCCTCCAGGTACCATATCAACCGTTTCCATTAACCGTCCCTCCGTGTCATAGAAGTACTCTTCAAAATGTCCCCGGACACAAACACAGGTTTCAGACGACTCTTTATGCCGATGAATTGGCATAACCGTCCCAGGCTCTAACGCATTGAGCATTCGCTGACTCCGATCATCAGGACTGTTCCTTAAATCCAAATTGCACCTTAATCTTGGGGAAGCTTTTGCTTTTTCCGTCAGATTCTCTAAAACCTTCTTATTAAATATCATATCAATATTATCAATTAATTTCATTACTTCGTCATTCCGAACCCCTACTAAATACCTTTGACTATAATTTGAATCCGCTCATATTTGCGATGGTTTCAGAATCTTACCCCATACACCGCTCCAGAATGCACTACTCATACTTTCTTTGAAACATAATTCATTTTTCCATCCATTAGCTTTCCACCGACGGAATTTGAATAGCAAACGTGGTAGTATTCTATCTGGTGTTTCACCATTGAATTCTGGTTCAAATATATCATTAAATACCCTATCCTTTAAAAATGGATCAAATTGAACAATTGGGAAAATGTCTGCTCTAAACCCTAAATCTTCAACACATATAGCATTAAATATATTGAAAGCTGGTATCATGCCAAACTCATCCAAAATACCCAGCAACCACTTCCAATCTATTTCCTTAGTATGCCTTTTCACGAAGAAAGCCCAGTCCAACAACTGTCTTATTGTCAGTTCTGTTGAAGCAAAATGCTCCATAGCATGACGAAGCAAAAACAACGCATGGAGATTTGGCGATGGCATATACACATTCTCATCACACAGCTCCACACAAAAAATCCGATTTCCTGCAGAATCATCGTTGTCGTTAAGATTCGCTTCACTCCCAAGTTTCTTAAAAATATCCTCCAAATGTGGGCTTGATGCTCTGTGATGAATATCTATGAAATCATAATGATTTTCTATAGTAAAATCATTCCATTGGAAAATTGTGTGATGTTCATGGCTATCATCTATTACAATGTCCTTCTCTTCAGCAAGAATGGTGTCAGCTTCCTTCTGCTTCCCAAACAGCCAAATATCAACATCACCACAAGGCCTATGATTTGGTTTTGGCCAGTCAAGGCTACAAGCATAACCTTTCATCACCATCATCTTATACCCATGCCTATTGTAGAATCCTGCCAACTTAGCTATTGCTTTACAATACTGCTCATATTGGTATTCATACCCCTGCAGCACTTCTCCAATCCATTCCAACAGGAACTCTTGTGGTGGTCTATTCCCTGCTGATAATTTCTCTATACCATCTAATATAATGGCATAAAGCCCCTGCTCCGTTGCAAGGGCTTGTATCGCTTGCCAATCAATAGCCTCATGGGGATTAGACTCAGAATGTCCAATCCCCATTCGAACTAAAGATAGAAATGTTTCCTGTAAATTCTTATCCACTATTAGTATTTACGCCAGACCATTATGTTGACAACGTCAACGTCTGATTTGATAATTCTAGAATTTTCAAATTCTTGATTTACTTAACAGGATTAAAGAAAGTGTCTGGACGCGAAGGGTCAAACACTTCGTTACAGTACATAACTGTTACGAGGTCTTCTGTATCAGAAAGATTAATGATGTTATGCGTGTAGCCAGGAAGCATGTGAACAGCCTGAATGTGGTCGCCATCAACCTCCCACTCTAACACCTTGCCTTCTGGATCATTCAGGTTACGTTGTTGAATCAGACCGTGACCCTTCACCACAATAAACTGCTCGAACTTCGTATTGTGCCAGTGCTGGCCCTTGGTAATTCCAGGCTTGCTGATATTGATGCTAACCTGACCAGCATTGAGCGTATGGACAAGCTCTGTGAAAGAACCTCTTTCATCCACATTCATTTTTAGGTCGAATGCTGTTTTCTCATAAGGGAGGTACGAAAGGTAGGTACTATACAGCTTCTTAGCGAATGAACCAGCAGGAATCTCTGGAATCATCAAGGTTTTAGGCTGTTCTGCAAAGCTCTTCAGCAACTCAACGATTTCACCAAGTGTAACCTTATGCGTAATCGGGCAATAACGATACTTTCCGAGTGGGCCAGGAATAACCTCTAATCCCTCAAACTCGCACTTGTGGCCCTTACCTTGCAGGATGGCAAGCATCTCGTCAACGAGATCATCAATATACAGCAGTTCAAGCTCTACGCTGGGATCATTGACCGTATAAGGCAGGTCGTTGGCAAATGCATTGCAGAAGGTTGCTACTGCACTATTGTAGTTGGGGCGGCACCACTTACCAAAGAGATTGGGGAAACGGTACACATGAACCTCTGCACCAGTTTCTTTGCCATATTCCAAGAAAAGATCCTCACCAGCTTTCTTCGAGCGGCCATATTCGCTATTACCAAAACGACCTGTCAAAGAAGCTTGCTGACTTGAAGAAAGCATCACAGGACATGTGTTCTTGTGCTTCTTCAATGTATCAAGCAAAGTTGATGCAAAGCCAAAGTTTCCTTGCATAAACTCTTCTTGGTTCTGAGGTCTGTTCACGCCAGCCAAGTTAAACACGAATCCAGCATCCTTGCAGAAGGTATCCAACAAAGCAGGATCAGTATCAATGTCGTATTCATATATATCTTCAATGGCAAGGTCAGGGAATCTCCTGTCCTTACCATCTTTGATATTCTTCAATGCAGCACAAAGGTTTTTTCCAACAAAGCCTTTCGCGCCAGTTACCAAAATCTTCATCTTATCTTCTTTTTATTCCCAAAACATCTAAAATCACGAAAGTCTCGAAAACTATTATTTGAACACGGATCTCACTAATCTACACGGATCTTTATTTCTGTCTAGAATTGGAGAATTAGAGAATATTACTTTTTAGATGATGAGTTTCATTTTGCAGGAAGAACTTCTGAAAGCTCGCTTTCAAGATTCTTCAAGCGAAATAAAACCTTTGCTGTTAACAAAGCAATCGTGGCAATGATTGTCATCTAAAAAGGTCTATTCGTTTAATCCGTGTCATTCGTGTTCGTAAAGTAAGTCAATTCTCAAATTCTCTAATTCTTGATATTTTAGTCTTTTTAGAGTTTTTCGATGTTTACGGAATCCTATTACACGAGGTTGGGAATACCTGCAAGTTCGTTCTTGATATACTGCAAGTCGGCAATCTTAGCCTTGGTCTCTTCGAGGTTCAGGCGATAAGTGTTATCGCTGTTGAACTCTTCGATAGTTGCTCTCTTAGTATCACCCTCCTTGAAATACTTATCATAGTTCAAGTCGCGATTATCGGCAGGTACAGCATAGAAGTTACCCATGTCAATGGCTTTAGCAGCTTCCTCCTTGGTGAGCAACGTTTCGTACATCTTCTCACCATGACGGATACCGATAACCTTGATCTCTGGTTCGGTTCCCTCTGGGGCCTGACGCTTGAACAAGTCACGTACAGCCTCTGCCTGTGTCTGGATAGTACAAGCAGGAGCTTTCTGCACCATTATATCGCCATTCTTACCATTCTCGAAAGCAAACAGCACAAGGTCAACAGCCTCTTCGAGACTCATGATGAAACGAGTCATCTTAGGCTCAGTCAATGTGATAGGATTGCCCTTACGAATCTGGTCAATCCACAAAGGAATAACAGAACCTCTTGAACACATTACATTACCATAACGTGTGCAGCAAATCTTCGTATCACCACTCAGACGTGATTTAGCCACAGCTATTTTCTCCTCAATGGCCTTGGTGATACCCATCGCATTGATAGGATATGCAGCCTTATCGGTTGAGAGACAAATCACGCACTTCACACCTGCATCAATAGATGCGTCCAAAACATTATCAGTACCGATTACGTTTGTTTTGACTGCTTCCATGGGGAAGAACTCACATGATGGCACCTGCTTCAAGGCAGCAGCATGGAAGACGTAATCTACGCCTTTCATAGCATACTTGAGAGTAGATTTGTTTCTAACGTCACCGATATAGAACTTAATTTTGTTGGCCACCTCCGGCATGCGCGCCTGGAAGTCGTGACGCATATCGTCCTGCTTCTTCTCGTCACGACTGAAAATACGAATCTCACCTATGTCGGTTCTGAGGAATCTATTCAGAACGGCATTACCAAAACTACCTGTGCCGCCAGTAATCAGCAGCGTCTTGTCTTTAAATACTGACATAATTATATTTCTGATTTAATTTATTATACTTAAATTTCTTTTCTCCATACCTTTAGAGGCCCTTGCGAAGGGACGGCTATAATGCAGGGATTAATATTTCCTCCAAACCATTTTGTTCACTACACCAACATAGCTCTGGATGATACGTACCACCTTGGTTGATACATTCTCATCCACATAGTCAGGCACAGGAATACCATGGTTGCCATCCTTGATAAGGCTTACAGCCACATCAACGCTTTGGAGCAATCCAACAGTATCAATACCACTCAATACGAAGCAACCCTTATCCAAAGCTTCAGGACGCTCTGTAGAGGTACGGATGCAAACAGCAGGGAAAGGATGGCCAACAGAAGTGAAAAACGAGCTTTCTTCTGGTAGTGTACCACTATCTGATACCACAGCAAACGCATTCATCTGCAAGCAGTTGTAGTCATGGAATCCGAGAGGCTCATGCTGAATCACACGCTTATCCAACTGGAACCCTGAAGACTCCAAACGCTTACGTGAACGAGGATGACAGCTATACAAAATTGGCATGTCATACTTCTCTGCCATCTTATTAATAGCGGTAAAGAGCGACATAAAGTTCTTCTCCGTATCGATATTCTCTTCGCGATGGGCGCTCAGAAGAATGTACTTACCTTTCTCCAAGCCCAAACGCTGGTGAATATCGCTTGCCTCAATCTCTTCAAGATTATTATGCAGCACCTCTGCCATCGGGCTGCCAGTAACGTAGGTACGCTCCTTGGGCAGGCCTGTGTCTGCCAGATATCTTCTTGCATGCTCACTATAGGCCATGTTCACATCGCTGATGATATCCACAATTCTGCGGTTGGTCTCCTCAGGCAGGCACTCGTCCTTACATCTGTTGCCAGCCTCCAT
>Ga0310690_10003093_pt1 | contig 25635 bp, 20 predicted proteins | sample AusTroGonzalo_MG_2_FD_207661 | JGI IMG/M metagenome (GOLD analysis project Ga0310690, IMG submission 207661) | Bovine rumen microbial communities from tropical cattle in Woodstock, Queensland, Australia - Gonzalo_04 (v2) (version 2) | ecosystem: Host-associated > Mammals > Digestive system >... | reverse complement strand
CTTTATTTACCGGCTGGAAGGCTATTGGTGGATCTTTGTGGTGGCTGTACTCCTTTCCGGAGTCATTGCCTTTGCCTCCGTTATCTGGCAGGTGCTCAAGGCCGCGAAGACGAATCCGGCGGTAGAGCTGAAAAAAGAATAGAGTCTTCGCTAATGCTCAGAATGACAGATGCATTCAGAATGAAAAATCAGTCCTCCATGTTCTGCTGGAATCCAATCTTACGTCTTGGCTCATTCTTTCTTTCCTCTAACATAGAGGATAGATCAGCTATGGCCAGGTACAGATTGTCGATGTCCTGCCTGACATCTTCCGAAAGGTCGTTAACGGTGCCCAAATCCTCTTCACGCTGGAGTGCAAGCAAATCCACTTTGGCGCGTAGCTCCTTCAGTTCGGAAGAAACAGATGACGCCATCAGTAAATATTCCCTGACTTTTACAAACGCGCGAAGGATGGAAATATTGGCGGCTATGGCAATATCACTATGCAGTACAGATGCCAACATAGCTATTCCTTCCTCGGTAAAGGCCAACGGCGGCGTGCGCCGACCGCCCCAACTTGAGGTCACAAATTGTGACTTCAAGTTTGTAAACTCCTTATTATCAAGCTGGAACATAAAGTCTAAAGGAAACCGTTTGATGTTGCGTCTTACCGCCTGGTTTAAGACTTTCGTTTCCACCTGGTACAACCTTGCCAGATCAAAACCCAGCATCACTTTCTTTCCTCTAATCTCATGGATGAGGTTCTGCACTAGAATCAATTCTTCACTCATAGCCTTCAATAATTAGAACCGATACAAATATATGCATTAGTAGACATCCGGACAATATCGGACGACACAAATATGAAAAGTTACTTAAAATTCCTATCCCGCAATAAGTTATACACCGCCATCGAGGCGGTGGGGCTGGTGATATCCATTGCCTTTGTTGTTCTGATTGGAAACTATGTGTGGCAGCAGTACAGCATTGCACATGAGAATCCCATCGGTCACAGGGTGTATGCTGTTGGTAACAAAGAATATGTAGCTCTCTCCTGGTGGGACAAAGCCGAGTTTGATGCTAAGATTCCGGAAGCGGAGGCTGTGTGCCGTATCAGCAACCGGGAGGAAGACCAGGTGATTACCATCGGTAGCACAAAAACCAAGGCCACGATAACCCAGGTGGATCCTGAGTTCTTCGAGGTCTTCCCCAATTACCAACTGGTGGATGGTAATCTGGAAGAGTATGGATTGAAGGGATACTGCCTTATTTCCGAATCCTTTGCCAGGGAGCACTTCACTGGCAACCCTATCGGAAAACATATATCGAGGGCAAACTACTTTGCCGGAGAGGAGAGCTTTACCGTGTGCGGTGTGTACAAAGATTTTGTGGGCACGATGATGCCACCGGCAGACATTCTCACTAATCCCGAGCACGATGCATATTATACATCTAGTAAGTTTGTCCCCTTCGGCAGCATCGGCCAGTATATTACCTTGATAAAAGTCAGAGAAGGTACCAACCGGGAGGATTTAGCAAAGAAGGTCGAGGAAATCTGCAAGTCGAATTATGGCGGCCCCTACTTCAGTTCTATAGTGGAGACGACGCCCATCTTTACCATTCCTGAACTGTATTTCTGTCCTCAGCAGTGGGTCTTCCACCGGGGAAACAAAAGCGTTCTGCAGATGCTGCTAGTGGTGGTACTCCTTCTTCTTGTATCGGCCATATTCAACTATATCAACCTGAATCTAGCACTGTCCGGAAAACGGGCCAAAGAAATGGCTACGCGCCGTCTTCTGGGTGCTCCGCAAAGCACTATTGCCTGGAAATACATCGGTGAGTCCATCCTGTTCACAGCGGTGTGCTTTGCAATGGCACTCCTGTTGGCCTGGGCACTGTTGCCGATGATGAACCGGCTCCTCCTGAGCGTAACGACAGAATCAGGCAACACTTGGATGTATATTCCTCTTACACTGAACCTTTCGGCCGGAGCCATAGTCGCATATCTGTTATCAATAGTGCTGGTAGGCATCCTGGTAGGTGTTGCTCCGGCTCTATTTGCCTCCCGTTTTGCACCCATTGACATTGTACGTGGCACATTCCGCCGGCGCAGCAAAATGGTGTTTGGCAAGGTTTTCATCGTATTCCAGAATACCATTTCCGTAGTGCTTATTGCGATGGCAATCCTTATGGAAGTGCAGCTGAGTCACATGATGCATCGGCCTCTTAATGCCCGCAGCGAAGGCTTGTATGCCCTGGATTTCTACGCAAGGGATTACTCTCAGGTTGAGCCGCTTGTGGACAGATTGAACCAGATTCCTCAGGTGAAACGGGTCGCTTACGGACGAGGTTTTCCCGGTCAGATGAATATGAGCTTCGGTTTCAGGGCGCCTGATGACAAACCTCACGAAACGCAGATCGTTATCTGCGCTCCGGACTATTTTGACATGCTGGAACTGAATGTGTTGCAGGACTTCGGCACACCCAAAGAGCACTCCATCTGGATGTCAAAGTCTCTGGCCGACGAGGTGGAGCTGAACGACTCTACAATGGCCTACTATGCCTCTAAGTTCCGAGTGAATGGCGCGAAGACGGAGTACGTCGGAGGTGTATACGACGATATCCCTACGGCCGATGCATCGGCTTCTGAACAGGCCAGGAATTCAGCTTTCGTGCTGGTTCCGGCGCGGGACATCCTGTACGGGAACGGACTGATGATTGAGGTGGAAGGAGACAGGAAGGTGGCCGAAAAGGCTATTATGGATGCATACGCCGAATTCTCAACAGAGAAAAACGGAACCTATGTCGCGCCTGCCCAGAACGGCTACATAATGGATGTTATCAATCAGCAGCTGACGCCTGTGAAAATGGCTCTCAGGCTAGTGGAACTGTTCATGGTCCTTTCTGTACTGATTGCCCTTCTGGGCCTGCTGGCCATGAGCGCATACTACTCCGGCGAGAATACCAAGAGCATAGCCGTGAGAAAGGTCTTCGGTAGCGATGTCTCGCATGAAACCTGGCGAACGGTAAAGGATTATATGGTACTGGTGGGTATTGCGGTTGTCATAGGCATTCCAGTAGCCGTGTGGATGGCCGAGAAGTATCTAAGCCGCTATGCGTACCGTATAGAAGGTTATTGGTGGATCTTTGTCCTGGCTACCGTGATTGCCGTGGTAATGGCATTCGGGTCAGTCCTCTGGCAAACACTGAAGGCGGCAAAAACCAATCCGGCCGAAGAATTAAAGAAAGAGTAACACTTTCTCCATCCGCGTGCCGCGGGAGCCTTTCACCAGGATGGTGCAGCCCTGCAGCGGATGTTCCTGTAGCCAGGCGGCCAGGGCGTCGGACGTGGGGAAGCAAGGGATGCCGCTGCCTTGGGCCGCGCGGGTGAACTCCTCCCCTACCAAGCAGGCCTCCAGGCCTTGCAGGCGGGCGACCACGCGGGCGTGCTCGGCGGCGGAATCGGCCCCCAGTTCCCGCATGTCTCCCAGAAGGGCCACCTTGCGTCCCTGGCACAGCGCCAGGTTGTCCAGGGCAACGGCCATGGAGGAAGGATTGGCGTTGTAGGCGTCTACAATCACGGTATTGCGCTCCGTCTTCATCAGCTGGGAACGGTTGTTGGAGGGCACATAAGCGGCCACGGCAGCACGGGCATCTTCTTCGGGGACGCCGAAGAACCAGCCGATCTTGAGCGCTGCCAGCATATTATTGGCATTGTAGGCACCCACCAGCTGGGTTTTAAGCACATAGCCGTCGGCAAAGCGCAGCTGCACAAAAGGCTGTTCGGGAGAAGTGGGCAGCAGTTCCACACCCTCCATTCCGTACGGAATACGGGACATTTCACGGTCCCAAAGCATTTCTTGCAGCACGGGGTCGTCGGCGTTGGCGAAGGCTACACCCTCATGCTCCTTGAGCCAGTCGTACAGCAGGCCCTTGGCATGTTTGACGCCCTCGAAGCTGCCGAAGCCCAGCAGGTGCGCCTTCCCCACGTTGGTAATGAGGCCGTGCGTGGGCTGGGACACCGCCAGCAGGGGTTTCAGGTCCTCGGGATGGCTGGCACCCATCTCGATGATGGCAATCTGGGTATCGGCATTAATTTTGAGCACGCTCAGGGGCACGCCGATGTCATTGTTCAAGTTGCCCTCGGTGGCCGTGACGCGGTATTTGGCGCCCAGGACCGCCTTGATGAGCTCCTTGGTGGTGGTTTTTCCGTTGGTGCCGGTAAGGCCGATGACAGGAATGTCAAACTGCTGCCGATGATAAGCAGCCAGCTGCTGAAGGGCCGCCAGGGTGTCCGGAACCTTGATGAGCCGGGGATCTTCGGCCTCCACGGTATCGTTCACCACGGCATAGGCGGCGCCGGCCTCCAGGGCCTGCAGGGCAAAGTTGTTGCCGTCGAAGTTCTCCCCTTTCAGGGCCACGAAAAGTTGTCCTTCCCGGATGCTCCGGGTATCTGTATTCAGGCCTGCGCACTGCAGGTATATCTGGTATAAATCGTTGATTTTCATTTTTTTCCGGTGCTTCCAAACCCGCCGGCGCCGCGTTCTGTGGCATCCAGTTCATCTACCTGTTCCCATTCCACCTGTTCGTGGCGGGCGATCACCATCTGGGCGATGCGCTCCCCGGGAACCACCTCGAAGGGCTGGTCCGACAGGTTCACCAGGATGGTCTTGAGCTCTCCCCTGTAGTCGGCATCCACGGTGCCGGGGGTATTCAGGACGGTGATGCCGTACTTGGCGGCCAGGCCGCTGCGGGGACGCACCTGCGCCTCGTAACCCGCCGGAAGGGCGATGTACAGGCCGGTAGGGATAAGGGCCCGCTGCAGGGGTTTCAGCACCACGGGTTCCTCCAGGTTGGCCCGCAGGTCCACGCCGGCGCTCTGCGGCGTGGCATAGGCCGGGCAGGGATAGGGAGAATGGTTGACAATCTTTACCTTCATTATTTGGGAGCTTTGATATACAGGACAATGGCGATGATGGCATACAGCACGTTGGGCATCCATACCGCCACCTGCGCCGGCAGGGTGTCCGTCACCACGAACATCTCGCTGAACTGCATGAACAGGATGTAGGAGAAGCCCAGCGCCGTTCCCGCCGCCAGGTTCCAGCCCATGCCGCCGCGTTTTTTCTTGGTACAGAGCGACAGGCCGATGATGGTGAGGATAAAGGCCGATACCGGCAGTGCAAAGCGGTTGTGCTTCTCGATGAGGCTCATGTTCACCGACGCATCTCCGCGCATGATCTGGATGTCGATGAGTTGGTTCAGTTCCCGCTGGTTCAGCTGCTGGATGGTGTAGCGGTTGCGGAAGAAGTCCTCCCGCGTCATGCTGATGACGGTATCTATCTGGCGTCCGGAGCGGATGTGGTCGTTGAGGCCTTCATCGTAATCCCGGATGAAATAGTTGCGCAGCTTCCATCGGCCGGACACAGTGTCGTACTGGGCGCTTTCGGCCGTCAGTTTGGAATTGAGGCGCCCGCCGGAAAGGTCTTCCAGGGTGAAGTTGTAGGCCGTATTGTTATAGGCACTGAAGCTCTCGAAATACACAAAACGGTCATTCTCCAGCTTGTAGTGCATGTCGTGCCCCAACTTTACCTTGCGCCAGGGATTATATTTCTGCTCGAAATCCACGCGCACGGCGTTGGCCGGCGGCAGGATATACATGCCCGCCACCAGCGAGATAATGGCAATGGCGGCGGCCGATATGATATACGGACGGACGATGCGGTGGTAACTGATGCCGGACGACAGCATGGCCACGACCTCCGAGTCCTGGGTCATCTTGGAAGTGAAGAGGATGACCGTCAGGAACACGAACATGGGCGAGTACTGGTTCATGAAGTACGGCACGAAGTTCAGGTAATAGTCGAAGGCTATCTCCCGGATGGGAACTTCCTTGCGCACGAAATCGTCTATCTTCTCGCTGATGTCGAAGATGATGATGATCACCGCCAGGAACAGCAGCGACATGAAGAATGTCACCAGGAACTTGCGTATGATGTACCAGTCCAGCCGCTTGATCATAGGCGTTGCATCAGTTTGGGGACCGTGGCGTTTTTCCAGGACAGGAAGTCTCCGGCCACGATATGCTCCCGGGCCACACGCACCAGTTCCAGGTAAAAGGCCAGGTTATGTTCGGTGGCCACCATGGCGGCGAACATTTCCTTGGCGATGAACAGGTGATGGATGTAAGCCCTTGTATAATAACTGTCTACAAAAGACGTACCCAGAGGGTCCAGCGGGCCGAAGTCATCGGTCCACTTGGCATTGCGCATGTTCATGATGCCGTCCCAGGTGAACAGCATGCCGTTGCGGCCGTTGCGGGTGGGCATCACGCAGTCGAACATGTCGATGCCGCGGGCGATGCCTTCCAGGATGTTGGCGGGCGTTCCCACGCCCATCAGGTAGCGGGGCTTGTCGGCCGGCAGCAGCGGACAGGTGACCTCCAGCATCTCGTACATCTTTTCCGTGGGCTCCCCTACCGCCAGGCCGCCCACGGCATAGCCGCCGCGGTTGGCGTTGTCCAGTTTGAGGGCGTGCTCCACGGCCTGCTGCCGAAGGTCGGGATACACGCAGCCCTGGATGATGGGAAACATGGTCTGTGAATAGCCGTAGAGGGGTTCCGTCTCGTCAAAATGGCGGGCAAACCGCTCCAGCCAGCCTTGAGTAAGCTTGAGGGACTTGGCGGCATAGCGGTAATCGGCATCCCCGGGGCAGCACTCGTCCAGGGCCATGATGATGTCGGCGCCGATGGTGCGCTGGGTTTCCACGTTGTTCTCCGGGGTGAAGATGTGCTTGCTGCCGTCGATGTGGGAGGAGAACTTGCAGCCTTCTTCCGTCAGTTTGCGGATGGGGGCCAGGGAGAACACCTGGAAACCGCCGCTGTCCGTGAGGATGGGCCGGTCCCAATGCTCAAACTTGTGCAGGCCGCCGGCCTTGTACAGGGTATCCAGGCCGGGGCGAAGATACAGATGGTAGGTGTTGCCCAGGATGATCTGGGCCTTCACATCGGCCTGCAAGTCCCTGTGGTACACGCCTTTCACGGAGCCCACGGTCCCCACGGGCATGAAAATGGGGGTCTGGATTTCCCCATGGTCCGTGGAAAGCACCCCGGCCCGCGCGGCGGACTGGGGATCTTGAGCTATGCGTTTGAATTGGGACATCTTCTATAAATATCGTACAAAAATAAGGATTTTTTTGTATTTTTGTGTGATAGATTAACAATAACACATCTCATACACCATGCAAAAAATCAAACCCGTCACCCTCAAACTGGTCCTGATGCTGTTCCTGGAGTTCGCCGTCTGGGGCGCCTACCTCACTTCGCTGGGGCGTTACCTGGGAAACATCGGCCTCGGTTCGCAAATCAAGTGGTTCTTTGCCATGCAGGGCATCGTTTCCATCTTCATGCCCACCCTCATGGGCATCCTGGCCGACAAAAAAATGGAAGCCCAGAAGGTGCTCTCCATGTGCCACGGCTTTGCAGGCCTGTTCATGGGCGGTGCCGGCGTTTACTGCATGATCATGGGAGACAACGTCCAGTTTGCCCCCCTGTTCATCCTCTACAGCCTGTCGGTGGCCTTCTTCATGCCCACCATAGCCCTGGTGAATTCCGTTTCCTACAACGCCATGGCCAAGGAAGGCATGGATCCCGTGAAAGAATTCCCGCCCATCCGTGTGTTCGGCACCGTGGGCTTCATCTGCAGCATGCTGCTCACCAACTTCCTGTCCGTAGGCGGCGCCCGCATGCAGGAAACCTTCTACCAGCTCATTTCCTCCGGCATCCTGTCGCTCATCCTGTGCGGCTATGCTCTCACCATGCCCAAGTGCCCGGTGGACAAGACCAAGAAGAGCGAGTCCCTGGCCGATGCCTTCGGCCTCAAGGCCTTCACCCTGTTCAAGGACGGCCAGTTTGCCATCTTCTTCATCTTCTCCATGCTCCTGGGCGCTTCCCTGCAGGTGACCAACGGCTATGCCAACACCTTCCTGGGTTCCTTCGCCGCCGATCCGGCCCTGGCCAATACCTTCGCCGTGAAGAACTCCAACGCCCTCATCGCCATCTCACAGGCCTCCGAGACGCTTTGCATCCTGCTCATCCCGTTTGCCATGAAGAAGTTCGGCATCAAGAACGTGATGCTCATCGCCATGTTCGCCTGGGTGGGCCGCTTCGGCTTCTTCGGCCTGGGCAACCCCGCCATGCCGGGCGTGCTGCTGTTCGTCCTCAGCTGCATCGTGTACGGCTTTGCCTTTGACTTCTTCAACATCTCCGGTTCCCTGTATGTGGAGCAGAACGCCGCCGAGGACATCCGCTCCAGCGCCCAGGGCCTGTTCATGATGATGACCAACGGCTTCGGCGCCACCATCGGAACGCTGGCCGCCGGTGCCGTGGTGGATGCCTGCGACGTCTTCAATACCCCCGCCAACTGGCCCACGGCCTGGTACATCTTCGCCGGCTATGCCTTCGTGGTGGCTATCCTCTTCTGGATCCTGTTCAAGGATCCCCAGAAAAAGACGGCTTAAAAATTAGCCTTCCGAATCGGCCCCCTCCCACAGGAACGCCAAGTTCTTGATGCGGGAGGGGGTCAGTTCGTATCTGATATCCAGGCAGGTGTATACCCAGCGGTGACGCACGCGCTGGAGAGAGGTGAAATAGTTCAGGTTATAGCCCAGGTGGATGAGGGTGAGGCGGTCCACGCTGCTTAGGCCCAGCTTCATCAGTTTGTCCAGCACATCCCGGTTGTTGTACAGGATCCTGAGCACCTTCTTCACTTCCTTTTCTTTGCCGGGATTGGGATAGCGCAGACGGTTGTGCCACTGATTTTTGCAGGCAAGGCTGCAGAAACGGCGGTCAACCCTACCGTAAGCAACTACTTTCCCGCACTGGGGGCAGCGTGTTACCTGGTCTATGGTCTCATCCTGATAAAGCATGACGGCATTGTTTTGCCGTAAAAATGGCATTCCATCGCCACAAATCCAAGCATCGGCTAAAAGAAATCAAAGATTTTTCTTTTTTGCCCGAACCACACAAAAAGAGCACCCTGCAATAAAATGACGGGGTGCCCTTTTTTTTGACCGGTTTTCCCTGCAAAACAGATAAAAAGCATGCAAAACAGAAAAATCTGCATCCCAGGCCCTTGAAACGCAGGGAAATGGGAAATCCGCTTGTTTACTTTGCACCGGACCGGGAACGGTAGCGCGCACCGCCTTCCCGCCATTTGTAAAACGTAAAGTATTCAAGACATGGAATTTTTGAACCGCATCGAGTTAAGGGGCGTCGTCGGCAGGGCCGACATCAACTCCTACAACGGCAACCAAGTGTGCAACTTCTCCGTGGTCACCGAAGCCTCGGCCGTAGACCGCGAGGGAAACTCCGTCGTGGAGCCCACCTGGTTCAATGTATCGGCCTGGACCGGCGTACAGGGACTGGCCGATCTGAACGAAATCCAGAAAGGGATGTGGGTGCGCGTGGTGGGACGCCTCCGCGTACGCAAATACGTGAGCCAGGATAATGTGGAACGCACCACCAACGAAGTGCCCGCCCGCTGGGTGGAGATCCTCCCCAAGGAAGACCTGCAGATGCAGCCCCAGCGAGACTATTAAACCCAAAGCCATGAAGCGTATCCTTCTTCTGATCCTGCTGCTGGGCGCCGCCCTCCCCCTTCCTGCCCAGCGTTTTTCCTTGGGGACCAACGGCATAGACTGGCTGTCCCTGGGCACCCTGAACATCGAGGCCTCGGCGGCGGTGTCACAGCGTTATTCCATCCACGTGGGGGCCGAACTGAACCCCTGGACCTTTGCTGCCGGGAATCCCGAGAAGCAGCTGCAAATGCGGCAGAATTCCTACTGGGGAGGCCTGCGCCTGTGGCCCTGGCACGTCTATTCCGGCTGGTGGATGGGGTTCGATTTCCGTTACACCGTATACAACGGAGGCGGCATCCTCAAGCGGGAGACGGAAGAAGGAGACGCCTATGGAATGGGGCTCTGGGGTGGATATTCCATCATGCTGAGCGAACTGTGGAACCTGGATCTGGGAATGGGCGTTTGGGGCGGCTACAAGCAATACACCCGCTACGCCTGTCCCCTGTGCGGGGTCATCACGGACCAGGGCGACAAAGCCTTCATCCTCCCCGACGCCCGCATCGCCATCCAGCTCATCTTCTAAAGCCATGCAAAGGGAAACACGCATACTCATCCTGGGAATCCTCCTGCTGGCCGCCGCCTGCGGTCCCACCCGGCTGCAGACCATAGAAAAAAAGCAACTGGCGGCATCCCTGGCCCTTTCCCGGGGAGAACTGGCCGAGGAACGGAAGGTCATCGCATCGGCCCGCCGGGACACCATCACGGTCACGGGGGAAAACGGCGAGCAGCTCCTTCTGATGAAGGCCGTCAAGGACGAGGAGTCCGGCGAGATGGTGGCCCACGACGTCATCAACGCCGCCGTCATCACGGCCCGTTTCCGCAACGTCGCCGAGCGTCACGGCCGCATCGACCTCCGCTTCGAGGTCATCGTCCCCCGCGAGATGATGGACACCCGCTGGCAGCTACGTTTCTATCCGGACATGTTCATCCTGGAAGACAGCGTGCGCCTGGAGCCCGTCATCATCACGGGAAGCGACTTCCGCAAGGCCCAGCTGCGCGGTTATGAGCTGTACGACAAGTATTTACGCTCCATCGTAACCGATACTACCGCCTTCATCGACTGGCGCAGCCTGAACATCTGGATCGCCCGCAACATGCCGGACCTGTACCGCTACAAAAACGATACTTCCTATGTGGACGTCCAGGACTTCCACTCTTTCTTCGGCCCCACCCAGGCCGATGCCATCCGGGAATACACCTGGTGGCACCGCCGGCATTACCACGAGCGCCGCTGGTACCAGCGCGGGGAGAAATTCCACGAATTGGTGAAGACACCCATCGAGAAGGAAGGCATCCGGCTGGATACCGTCCTCCGGGACATCGACGGCAACTTCGTGTACCAGTATACCCAATCCATCAAAACGCGTCCCAAGCTGCGCAAAGTGGACATTTTGCTATCCGGAGAAATCTATCAGCAGGACCAGCGCCTGTACACCATGCCCCGTAGCGAACCCCTCACCTTCTACATCAGTTCCCTGTCGGCCTTCGTGGACGGCACCGAGCGCTACATGACCCGCATCCTGGAACGCCGGGCCGCCGCCAACACTGCCTGTTACGTAGACTTTGCCGAAGGGAAATCGGACATCGACCTCTCCCTGGGCCACAACCTGGAAGAGATGGGCCGCATCCGCCAAAACATGGTGGAACTGCTGGAAAACCGCACTTTCGATGTGGATTCCATCCTCATTTCGGCCTATGCATCGCCGGAGGGAACCCTGCGCAGCAACATCCTCCTCTCCCGGCGCCGGGCCGCTTCGGTGGCCGATTACTTCGACGCCTTCGTGGGCCGCTACCGGGATTCCGTCCGTCGCAACAGCTTCACCGTGACGGTGGATGAGCGGGGACAGGAAAGGATGGGACGGGAATCCGTGGCCGACATCCGCTTCGTCTCCCGCAGCAACGGGGAGAACTGGGAGATGCTGTCCTTTCTGGTAGATACGGACTCCACGCTCACTCCCGCCCAGAAAAACAGCTATATCCGGCACCTGGAACAGGCCGATGAAGACATGCGGGAAGAAGTGCTGCAGAAGGAGCCGTACTATCCCTACCTGCGCCAGGAGTTGTATCCGCGGCTGCGCACCGTCCGCTTCGACTTTTTCCTGCACCGCAAAGGCATGGTCAAGGACACCGTCCACACCACGGAACTGGACACCACCTACATGAAGGGCGTGGAATGCCTCAAGGAACGGGAATACGAAAAGGCGCTGGGATACCTCAAAGACTATAAAGACTACAATACCGCCATCGCCTACCTGTCGCTGGATTATAACGCATCGGCCATGGCCATCCTCAAAGACCTCCCCCGGACGCCGCAGGTGAACTACATGCTGGCCCTCCTCTACGCCCGCGGCGGGGACGACCAGAAGGCCGTCCAGCACTACCTGGACGCCTGCCGGGAAGAACGCTCCTACGTGTTCCGCGGCAACCTGGACCCGGAAATCTACGTCCTCATCCAGCGCTACGGCCTCAACAGGGACGACGAAACCGAACTCTAAACCCATTTAATACCTTATTTTATGAAAAAACACATCTTTTTCTTCTGCGCCGCAGCCGCCGTGCTGGGCCTGTTCTCCTGCAGCAAAACCGCCAAGGCACCGGAAGCCGTGGAGGCCGTCCCGGACGGGGCCATCACCGTACGCATCGGCATTGACGAGGCCTCCACCAAAGTCGCGTACAACACCACCGACTTCAAGGATTTCCAGATCAACCAGGTACAAATCTTTGTCTTCGACGCCCAGGGCAAGCTGGAAACCGACTACTTCTCCAGCGTATTACCCAGCAATTCCACCTCTGTTACCCTGGCCACCTTCACGGGAGACAAAACCGTATACGCCGTGGCCAACCATCCCCGGGAATTCATGGCCAAGGACTACCTCCTGGCCGATTTCGAGGAAAAAATGCTCAGTGACCTCAGTGAAAACGGCGCCACCAACCTGGTGATGTCGGGCAAAAACGTCATCTCGGTATCAGCCTACAACCCCACGGGAGCTACCGGAAGCGAGCCTCAGGTCCTGCCCATCTACCTCAAGCACCTGGCCTCGCTGGTGGTCCTGGATAAGATTACGGTGAACTTCAACCGTACTTCGCTCACCAACGCCTCCTTCGAAGTCAAGGAAATCTATTTGAAGAATGTCGTGGGCAAATGCAGGCTGGGCATGGACGGGAATACCTCCACCGCACAGGGACCCAGCCTTCCCTATACCCTCACAGACGCGCAGTACAGCAATGCCGACAACTGGTACAACAAAATCACCAAGCAGACGAGCCCCACGCCTCCAGCCGTCACCTACGACGCCTGCAACATCTCCTGCAGCAATGTGAGCGGTGGAACCGGCAATGTCATGAACCGCTGTCTGGTGGCCTATCCCAACCCCACGGAAGACGGGACGGACTCCCATGCCGACTCCTTCAATCCCCGCCACACCAGGCTGGTGATCAAAGCCCATGTGACCAAAACCGGTGTCATCACCCCCGCAGAAGGGATTGACACCTATTATGTTTTCGACCTTCCCAAGATGGCGCCCAACAATATCTACCAAATCGCCAACATCACCATCACCATGCTGGGCAAGGATAATGACGACAAGGATGACGACCTGCAACAGGGACGCATCAAGCCCACCATCACAGTGGACCCTTGGACGAGCACCACACAACTTAATTACGAATTTTAATTGAAAATGAAACGGTTTCTGGCCTTATTTTTACTACTGCTTGAGGTTTCTTCCTGCCGGGGCCTTGTTTTGGAGGACCGGCTGGAATGCCCCAGTTTCCTCTTCTTCGAGGTCTCCAACCCCGAGCGCTTCGAGCCCTACGACAAGGTTTACACCACGGTATGCGGCCATCCGGCCGGAAACCTCATTTCCTCTGAATCCCCTTCCCTGGGTTCCATCCAGGACAAGGCCTTTTACGTGGAAGTGCGCCGGACCGAAGCCGTCAAGGGCTATGGTATGCTGGGCGGCGGAAAGAGCATCGAGTACAGGGGCGACGAATGGCTCATCCCCATCGGATGCCAATCCGACTCCCTGTACCGCTTCTCTTACGTAGCCAACGTTCTCCCGGATACATTTACCGTACCGGTGGAATTCGTGAAGGAACACGCCAAGGTCACCGTCCAGTTTGTGGGCATGGAGCCTTACACCAGCACCGACGGGCAGTTCCCCTTCGACATCCTGGTGCGGGCCAATACCTGCGGCATCGACGCCCTTACGGGCCTTCCGGTAAAAGGCGCCTTCGAATACCGCCCCCCGGAAACCACCATCGGACGCTTTGAATTCATCCTTCCCCGGTTGGCCGACAACCACCTGATGCTGGAGATCTACGGCCGGGAGCACATCTACCAGTGGTCCGGTTTCATCAACAGCTATAACCTGTACCAGATGCTGCTCACCCAGGGCGGCGTCACCTGGCGGGAGAAAAGCCTGCCGGATATCTATGTAGAGATAGACTACCAGGAAACCGAAGTGACGGTGAGGGTAGACCCGTGGCTCAAGGACGACTTGCACTTTGACATGTAACAACTAATTGTATATGAACAGATTAATTATCGCCTTGAGCTTGACGGCAGGCCTGGCGGTCACAGCCCTTTCCTGTGCCAGGCCCCTGGACTGGACGGACCCCATGGAGCCCGAGAACAACAAAGACATGGTCACCGTCGTCTTCTCCGTGGCCGGCGAAGAACGCGCCAAGGCCACCGGAGTGAGCGACGCTTCGGAGGTCCGCATCGGCCGGTGGGCGGTCTTCGCCTTCGACCAGTCCATCGGATGGTACCGGTATGCCACTTCGCTTTCCGGCGAGGACATTCCCATGAACCTGGTGGCCGGCAGATCCTACTCCTGCTATGCCATCGTCAACTATTCCACCTCCGGAACGGGCGCCTTCCAACCCGAGCATGTCAAAACCCCGTCCGACCTGACGGAGAAAGTGGCCTACCTGGGCGACAACAGCGTGGGGAACCTACTGATGTTCGGGGCCGATACCATCGTGCCGGAAGCCGGGGAATCGGGAACCCGTTCCATCCGCGTCCAGCGCATCGTCTCCCGCATCAACATCACAAGGGTGGCCGTGGATTTCTCGGAAGCGCCCGCCCTGGCAGCCAAGACCTTCACGCTCAAGCATATATATATCACCAACGCCTACCGGACAACCCGCTTCGGGGATGATTTCCCCGCCAGCGGGCTCTCCGGAAGCCGCTCGGCCTGGTATAACAGCGGAGGATGGCACCGGGGTGAGAACGGAGAAAGCAGCATGGACGCCCTGCTGGGCGGCCGCAACCTGAACGCCGTCATTACCCAAGCCAATCCCTACACTGTCACCCACACGTTCTACGCCTTCCCCAACGCCACCAAAAAGGCCAACGACAACCACAGCATGGAGCGGTGGACGCCGCGCTGCACGCGCATCGTCCTGGAAGCCACCCTGGACGACGATACGGTCTATTACTGGGTGAATGTGCCCGAAATGGAACGGAACCACATCTATACCGCCGACAACGTCGTCATCCGCGGCCGCGGCTCCAACGATCCCGAAATCTACGACATCGATCCCGGCGTCCTGGACGTGTCCTTCAACATCCGGGACGGATGGGACGGCAACGACCGGGAACTGAACCTGTAAACCCTAGTTTTATGAAAAGAATCCTTACCCTGGCCTCGCTGCTGGCCGTTTTTTGCGGCTGCGGCCATGAGATGCCCGTCCAAGAGGAGTACACTCCCCGGTTGCGCTCCGTTTCCATCCGGCTGGAAAGCGCCGGAACAGACACCAAATCGGTCATCTCCGTAGAGGCCGAGGACTTCAGGCAAGCCTACCTCTTCGCCTTTGACGCCGCCACCAAAAAGGTATTCCTGGACGAAGCAGGCCGGAGTATCGCCGTAAAAACCGAGAGCAAAACCGTGGACTGGTCCATTCCGGCAGGCCCGGACGGGGCCGGCAACGACCAGGTGATGGACGTGTACGCCATCGTGAACCCCGACGCAGAGAACGCCGCCTTGCTGGACGGCCTCCTGTCCCGCACCGACGTCACCGAATCCCAATTGGAAGCCCTCACCTATGTCTGCGCAGACGCCCTTTCCCTCCACAGTCTGGAAACGGGCGGAATACCCATGTCGGGTTGCCTCAAGGGCATTTCGCTGGCTTCGGCCGACGAGCCTTTCGTGCTGAGTATCAAGCGCCTGTATGCCCGCTACGACATCCGGCTGGACGTGTCGGACTTCGCGGCGGCAGACTGGACGGTAGAAGCGGCCGAAGTATCGGCTTCACAGGCTAACACCCGGGCTCCCTACTTCTATACAGGGACGGGCGTGGGCGTGAGGGCCGATGTCGAAGACCTCGCCATGATAGACTTTGCCACGGAGAGCGACATCGCCGCCCTCAATACCTTCGGGGCCGACCACAAAAGCACCGCCGCCGTCACCCTCTACCTGCTGGAGAACTGCCAGGGCGACATCGGCCCGGCCTCCCGCTGGGACAAGGTGGCGGAGGAGCTGGGCAGCAGCGTCGATGCCTGCACGTACGTGGACTTCGGCCTGACAGCCACCCATCCGGAAAAGGGCCGGCGCAGCTTCCGCTTCCGGTTTTACCCCGGTTCCGGCGACGACATGTGCTCCAACTTCGACATCGTGCGCAACAGTTACCGGAAGGTGAGCCTGCGACCCCGACTGGAAGGCACGGCAACGGAAGGATTCCGCTTCATCGGGGCCGACGGGTTCAAGGTGGCACCCGGCGAAGCCAAAACCATCCGCTACGAGACCTCGCTCGCAGAGAGCGAAATCGTCTTCCAACGCTTCTTCCAGGGCGCTCCCACCACCGATTTCGAAGTGGCAGGCGTGACCTGGTCCACCGGCAATGCATCGGACCCGTCCCACTCCACCGAGTATCCCAACTACGGCTTCCTCTCGGTCCGGGCGGCCTCCGGCGCGCATCTGGGAAGCGGTTACGAGCTCTGCGGCGGCAATGCCTCCGGTGACATCAGCGACCGCATCGGCTTCACCATCACGGATGACGGATCCTTCTGGAAGGATGTAGAAGTCCTGCGCCGTCCCGATTACCGGGGCCAGTGGATGGTGGTGCACCTGCCGGAGAGCGTCTTCGGGGCGGGAACGCGCCTGGAAGCCTCCGTGTGCAACCGCGTGCTGCAGAATGACGGCTCCTACCAGACCGACAGCCAGTCGGTCTTGGCCGAAACCATCACCCCCGGCAGCGACGTCTTCGGAAACGGGCAGATCGACATCCGCAAACCCCACATCTGGTACGACCACAACACGAACCTCCTCTTCGTGTACAGCCATATCCCCCAGTTCAAGAAAACCAATTACTCCGTCCTCAACCTCCGGGTGGTGGACGGTACCGGCAGCGGCGAATACACCCTCTGCGAGAAAGACTTTGAATTCACCGTAAAAGAGCCCCTGCTTCGGATGGCCGGTTACCTGGACAGAACTGACATCATCGGCAAGAGCACCGTCACCACCGAGGGAATAACCTGGACCGACATGGACGGCTTTTACTTCACCCTGGTGGACCCGGACAGCCTGCGGCCCATCGACAACCGGGAATTCGAGTGGGGCGGCGACAACCTTGGCCATGGCATGGGCGGACGCACGTATGCCCCGTGGAAATGCACCACGCGGGGTTTTTACCGGGATAATTTCTTCATTGAGGGGCGCATCGAATACGACATCAACGAGAGCGACATAGAAGACTGTTTTGACCTGAGCCTGGACAACTGGCCGGACGAAGGTTCCTACGATTTCAACGTGTACAACTGCGTCATCCGTCCTCACGACGATACGGGAGACTTTCCCTACGACGACGGCATGCACATCAGCTTCTGGCACACGTTCTTCAATTCCAGCCAGGTTTCCCTTACCCCCACCTGCCAGCAAATCGCCGCACCCAGGCGCGAACTGCACATCATGGAGGCCCAGGCCGGAACCAACGATTATGCCGCCATGCGCTGCTCCAACACGGAAGCCACGCAGGATGCTTACCTCATGTACGGCTTCCGGAAAACCTATTTCGTGAGACTGGAAAACCTGAACGACGGCGCAGCTCCCTCCGTTTCCCTGAGCCATTCCTCCTCTGCCACGCCTTACCTGCAATATTCGCTCACTGCTGCCGGGACCGGTCTCTGGCGGCTGGACTTACGGGTAGACCGATACGAGGATCCCCGTTCCGCGGATGAAACCCAGCTCCCCTACCCGGCCGGCAACACGTGGCTGGACGAATCGGCCCGGGATAAGGCCGTAACCGTCACCGTTTCAAAGACTTACAACGGAAACACCTACAGCGACAACATCATTTGCAACGTCCTCCACAAGCGCTTCGACGTAGAGCTCCGGTCCGTGGGCCGGAAGGGCCTGAGTGTAAAGATGTGGAATCCCCTGGGCTTTATCGCCTCGGCCAACGTGACGGCCCATGCCACCCTGGAACGCTACTGGTACAAGAACCCCATGGCCGAGGTCATCGACGGCAAACCGAACATCGAGACCGTGGCCGGAGCCATCTATGCGGGAACGGCCGATCTTTCGGCACCGCTTTCCGCCGACTTCTCGGCGTCCATCACTTCGCTGGAGGGCGCTTCCCGGGGCATCCGCTGCGAGTACGCAAGGGATGTCCATCCCTCCTTCACCGCCCTTCCGGCCACCGAGGACCTCATCCTCTACTACCCGGGCGCCCAGGTGAAGAGCCTGTACATCGACACAGACGTGTCGGCGAGCGGTTTCTCCTCGACGGTGCCGGGGTTGTCCCTGGATGGCATCTCCTTCAACATCCTCAACTTCATCACTTTCGGTGGCAACCTCCTGGCTTTCGACTACACGCACAGCACTTTGTCGGAATACTACCTCCAGGCCCTGTTCTATGAAGAGTACAATTCCGACAAATGGTACTATAACTACCGCTTCGTCACCCCCACCCACTGGTCGGCCAACAACCCGCAGGCACCGTTCACCTTCACAAACGACAACCCCATGCACATCGGCGGCAACGACTTTGCCCGCAGCATCCAGGCTACGGCCCGCTTCGGCCGGGAGCAGAGCCGGGAGAGCTATGAAAAAGGCAATCCTACGGTGAAATACTGACATTAGCACAAAAATTGTATCTTTGCAGGAGCCTATGCGTAAGTTACTGGCATATCTCCTGCTTAGCATGGCCGTCCTGCTCTCCGGGACGGCTATGGCCCAACCAGCCGATCCCCCCACCGGCGACCAGGTGGTGGCCTATGCCCGCAAGTTCCTGGGAACGCCCTACAAACTGGGGGCATCCGGCCCCAGGGCCTTCGACTGCTCCAGCTTCACGCGGTATGTCTACAAGCATTTCGGCTATGAACTCACGGCCTACAGCGCCGTCCAGCTACGGGAAGGACGCCCCGTGGACAGTTATGCCGATCTCCAGAAGGGAGACCTGGTTTTCTTTGGGAAACGCGCCGGCGTGCGCAAAATCGGCCATGTGGGCATCGTGGTATCCGTAGACCTGGAGAAAGGCAGTTTCACCTTCATCCACGCATCGGTCTCCAACGGCGTTGTGGAGCAAACATCCTCGCATCCCTATTTCCAGATGCGCTACATGGGCGCCCGCCGCATCCTCCCCGACGAGCCCTAGTGCCCGGACCGGAAATAGACCGGGGTTCCGTCCGCGGTGAGTCCCTCAACGACAAGGATTAAGCCTTCTGAGGTTTTCAGGACGGGCAGTATCAACTCCTGACCGGCTTTCACATCCACCATGGGCCACCACAGGACGGTTTCACGCTGGTTGGGATAGCCGGGATCCGGGGAAGGGCCGAATGCCACCGGATAAGCAGGCCCCAGATAATCGACAACCCGCACGTTATCCCCGAAACGGATGCCTCCCATGTCCCCTTTGTAAGTGATAAAGTTGGCTATCCCCGTGTAAACATTGTTTCCCACCGCATAGGAATAGGGATAAACATCCACACATTTCACCAGGGCCGGGTCCAGGTCCAAAACCAGCGAGTGCTGTAACACGGGAACGCCGTCCACCAGAATGAGCGACGGACCTTCCATGAACAGAGGAGCAGCGTCCGGTCTTACCCGACACCGGACCTGGAGTTCCAGCCCTTCTCCCCTCCTGCGGGAACGGATATCACTCAAATACTCCGTCAGGACCTCCTGCAGGGTGGAAAACCGCGTATAGTCTTCCAGCCGGTAACGGATGACATTTTCGTTCTGGAGGAAATCCAGATTACGAATCGGAAGACGGTTGTACAGGGTGTCGGCGTCAAACGCCTCGGTAACCTGCATCCTTGCGCCCAGACGGGATAGTACCGGCGCCAGAGCGGGATCCAGGACCAGGGAAGGAATGGAACCGGGAGCCAGTTCCCGGAACGGATTCGCTACTTGAACCCGGAAGGCCGGGACTTTCTCATCCAGGGTAATCACCAGATTACCGCTGCCAAACAGGTTTCCGGTAAATACATGCGCCGATCCGTCCGGCTGAACGGTGGCAGGATACAGGTCTTCCGGACGTCCGGGGCGGGAAACAAACACTTCGGGAGAATCATCCCCGGAAAGAGGACTTCCATCGGAGCGGGTCAAGGTAAGGTAAAGGATTTCCCCGTCGTATTCCGGGACGGTTTGCACGGGAGATGGACCGGGAGCTGCGCCCAGGGCATCGGAAAGGGAGACGCTGCCATAGGAGGGAAACGGCTCATTCCGAAAGACGGATACCGACAACGAAGCATCGGTCAGGCTGGTCAGGCCCATTCCCCCGTCCGGGAGATTCCGGACCTGTATGAAGGAGGAAACATCTGGTACAGAAGCGCTTGCAGGAGCAGTCCCCACCGTAACGCCGCCGGAAACCCGGGATGTAACAAGTGTGTTATATACGGAAATGATGCGGGACCCTGCCAGCGGATCGGCCGAAGAAATGCGCGTGTAGGCGCTCAGGCGGTAATTTCCGCTGGGAAGGGTACGGGGAAGGACCAGGCTTCCGGCACCGCGGCCCTGGAAAAGGGCTACCTTTCCGCTCAGCGCCATTCCATCGGCCGAAGTCAGTTCCACATAGGCCACGGCACTCACGGGGGACAGCCGGACACCGGCCGAAACATCCGTGCAGAAGGCCGAAAGGTAAACCGTTTCGCCGGCGGCATACCAGTCCCGGTCGGTGGTGACATACACGCGTTCCTGTACCTTCTGCGCCAGCGCCGGAAGCGCCAGGAAGAATACTGTTAAACTAATTGTCAGACGTTTCATATCCACCTCCTATTCCGGCCAATCACTGGGTTTGGTTGTTGAACCGCCTTGCGTAGTGCAATCCATGCAACGCTCAGGCAGCCATATGAAATAGGCCTCGGGCTCTGTTCCGCCGGATTCCAGTGACACCCTTCTCCAGGGACGATATCCCAGTGAGTATTGCCCGGCCATCTGGGTTACGGGAACGCCATAGGGTTGCTTGAGGCCGATGGCTTCCTCCTCCAGCATCTCCTTTATGGAAGCGGGTTCCCGGTAAAAATGGACATCCTCTGCCCGGATTACAAGCTCTTTCTGCGTACTGGCCGAAACGCCTATGTACCCCAGCGCAATGGCGTTGGGGTCTTCCTCGCACACGATATTGCCCCGCTGCTGGCTGGGAATGGGAGAGAACAGGTCTCCCGTCTGGCTGGAAGAGCGGTCCAGGCTCTCCCAGAATGTGTAGGATTCCGGAGAAATCAGCCGGAGGGAGACGATGACACGGTATTTCACGCTCAGGCGGGATTCCTCCCTGCCGATGGACTTGAACGTATAGTCCACCATCTTGTTGGAGGTCATGGCCCCCGTAGTCACCACGTCCGTAATGGCCGTCCCGCCATACATCCAGCAGGCATTGTTGGGATAAGGATCGTCCACGCGGAAAATGCGTCCGCAGATATTTCCCAGGCCGGAAGAAGGTTCCGGGAAGAGTTCCCGTCCCCCCACCGGGAACATTTCTCCCGGAGCGACGTAACGGAAATAACTGGTGGTATAGGACCGGTACTCCCATTGTTCCCGGTAAGAAAGGCAGTAATAGGGCGATTCCTGGGCATCGGCATGGAAAGTGGCACGAATGTCCATGACGTCACCGTCGATGCTGTAACTGAGGCTGTCGATGACCGGAGCGTACCGCACATTTTCCCAGCTGCTGACATACTGAGTGACCGCCTCCATGTCGTAAATACGGATGCGGTACCGCACGGTGGGATCCAGATTCCGCGTGTCGATGTTACAGATATTGCGACTCATTCCGCTGGACAGCGAGGTGCCGTCTTCCCCTTCCACGACCGCCGAAAATAAGACCGTATTGCCATCGCGGAAAAAGGAGATGGAGGTGATGCCGCCCACCTGGATATCCCCCTCCACCACTACTAAGGAAGAGGCCTCTTCGATGTCGGCCTGGAAATCATAGACGCAGGACAACGAAAGCGGGAACAAGAGAAGCAGTATGAGAAGGTCCTTCTTTTTCATCAGAACTTGAGGTTAAGGTTGATGTACGGGACCTGGGTGGCAAACACAGAAACCATGTGACCCTGGGGATTGCCCTGATCGTCCAGCGTATAATACACGGAATAAACGTTCTTGCGGCCGGTGATGTTGTAAACGCCCAGCGTGATGCTCATGTGGGTGAGCTGTTTCAGATAATGGCCCGGGTCTATGTTCAGGGCCAGGTCCAGGCGGAAGTAATCCGGGATACGGACAGCATTGCGGTCTGTGTAAAGCAGATGCTTGACTCCGCCGTAATAGAAAGTGCCGACGGGAACGGTGATGGGCCTGCCGGTAGAATAGTCGGCATTGACGGAAATGCTGTAGCGGTGCGTGAACTTGTAATTGGCCACCAGCTTCACGGTATGCGGTTTGTCATGAGGGGCATTGTACCACTTTCCCCCGTTGATGGGGAAAGGATCCCCGGACTGCGTCTCCTTCATCCTGGCCCGGACATAGGTGTAGGAGATCCAGCCGTTGAGACGGCCCGTGGTTTTTCTTACCATGATTTCGGCCCCATAAGACAGTCCGGTCGTTTGAAGAAGGTCATCGGCCAGGTTTTCGTTCATGATAAGGGTGGCGCCGGAGCGATAGTCCAGGCTGTTGTAACTGCGCTTATAATAGCCCTCCAGCGAGATGTCCAGCGGTCCCAGGGTCCAGTACAGGCCGGCGGCCGCCTGCCACCCGTCCTGCGGCTTGACAGACTCGGAGGCCATCACCCACACGTCCATGGGAGAAATGGTGGACGAGTTGGTTATCAAATGCACATTCTGGCGGAAGCTGTTTAGACCGGCCTTTACAGTAAGGTTGGAAAGGAGAGAATACTTGGCCGACAATCTTAACTCCGGCATTCCGTATACCCGACGGGATGCAAAGGGGACGAAAAGACCCATCCTCAAGCCCGCGTCCATGGTAAGACGGTCACCGGCAGTCCAGCTGTCGCTTACGTAGAAGGCCCCGTCCAGGCCGTTCTGAAGCGGAAGCTGCCGGTCCATGACACCGGAATTCTCCCCCAGCGGGCTCATATGACCGGGATTGAAATGCATGAGGGTAGCCTGTCCCCCATAAGTGAGTGAGTGAGCCGGGGAAAGCGTAGACCGGAAAGTAAGTTTCACAAACTCCTGAGACAGCCGGAACTGATAACGGTAGGCGCCGTATTCGTAATTTTTGTCGGCGTCGAAAGAGCTGCGGTACGCGTCATATCCCGCACTCAGTTCCATGTTATGACCGGCGTTTATCAGGTGCCTCCATTTGAGGGACGCATTCAGGTTGGAATAATGGAAGGAGGTGTCTGAGGCGAACGAAAACTGATCCCGGGACCAATAGGCGAATGCCTGTAACGAATTGCCGGCGTTCCACTTATGGGTAACGGAGGCATTGAGGTCGTAGAAGGAGGTTTTGCCGCCGTGGTAGTGGCTGTTTTGGGGAAGCAGCCCCAGGAGCCAGTTGGAATACGTAGCCCGGCCACCCACCAGAAAAGTGGTCTTTTCCTTTACCAGGGGCCCTTCCAGGTGGAAGCGGCCGGTAAGAAGTCCGATTCCCAACGAACCGTTCACCTTTTTTGCATTTCCCTCCCGGGTACGGATATCCAGCACCGATGAAATGCGTCCGCCATACTCTGCCGGGATGGAACTCTTGTACAGTTCCGCTTCCGAGACCAGTTCGGCATGGAAAGAGGAAAGGATGCCGAACAGGTGATTGGGATTGAATACGGTACCATGATTATAGAGGATCAGGTTCTGGTCCACCGATCCTCCCCGGACACTGAATCCCGAGGAAGCCTCTCCCACGGACTGGACACCGGGAAGCGTAAGGACGGCTTTGATGATATCGGCCTCTCCAAAGGCGGTAGGAATCTTCCGGATGCGGTCGGACTGGATTTTCTCCAGACCCAGTCCCGATGTGCGGTGCAGGGAGACGCTTTCGGCCGAGATGGTGGCGGCCTTCAGGGAAATGGCCTTTTCGGTCATTTCTACATCCAGCCCGCCGTCCCCGAAGACCTTCACTTCCAAGCAGATATCTTCCATGGGATGTCCGCTGAAATTCAGGTAGTTGTCTCCGGTGGGGATTTGCATGCGCCAGAAACCGTAGTTGTCGGTGAGGGCATAGGTCTGGGTTCGGGTGTCGTAAACGGTAACGCCCGGGAGGGGTTCCGACGTACTTTTGTCCCGCACATATCCGTGAATGGTAGCCCTGCCTTTCCCGGGATGGTTTTCGTCCCCTATTTCGTATACCTTGTTAAGATAAGTCGCCACGGCGGCGCTCTCTTCGGGGATGGCTTCGGCATCAGACACTTTTGAACGGAACCAGTCCGGTCCCAAAGACGGTCTCAACGGCTGGCCATGAATGATATACAGGCGGCCGTCCCAGTAAGTGACGGCATAACCGGCGGTCTGGAGTTTCCGGAGCGCCTGGTTCAGAAACTGATCCCGGGGAGCCTCCAGGCTGTAGAAAGCGGGATCCTCCCGGGCGGCCGCAATATAGACGCCGGCTCCGGTAACCTGCCGTATCACCTGTACCAGAGAATCGGCCGAAACCATCCTTACACGGACGGTATCGGTCTGGGCACCCGCGACAAAAGGCAGGGCAAGCCACAGGAAGACAGCCAGTTTAGTCCGGAACCCGCGTACCCACATACTGCAATGCTTTTTCAATGGCACGTTTCCCCCGCAATCTTTTCACGCTTCCGTCTTCCTTTACCTGATACCAGGTTTCCTTCCACTGATAGTAATCCAGGAGCCCCTCCCGGTAGTTGGGATCCTGGTAGCCGATATACTCCCGGGCGCTTCCGCTCCCGCCCGGCAGACGCTGCAGGACTTTGTCCACCCTCCGGTAAACGGCTCCGCGGCCCTTCCTCACTTCTTCGTAGAATCCTTCCGGGACCTTGACTCCCCGTGCCGGGAGATTCACATACCTGCGGCCGTCGCGGCAGAACCAGTCCACCCGCTCCCGGCCCAAATCCAGGAGGATGGGAGAACCTTCCCGGCGCAAAAGGACGTGCTGGGCGACGGCGTCCACATGCAGCAAAAGCCCGGAGTACACTTTCCCGGAATAGCACACTTCTCCCGTCAGAAAATCCTGGTTATCAATAAGATATGTTCCATTGAAACGGATGCCGTATCCCCGGGCGGCCGGCGCCCGGTACAGGGGAAGGTCTGCCCCCGCCGCCTGGGCATAGTCCCGATAGTCGGACGTTTCCTGCGCCAGAAGCGATGCAGGAAGAAGCATCAAGACAAAGAATAGCGGACGAAGCGATATCATGTCGCGTGAATGATAGTGGAGGTGAGCGGACTCGAACCGCTGTCCAAACGTCGCACCAGGCGGCTTTCTACATGCTTATCCTTCCTTTGGTTTTTGTCGGTTCCCTGCCGGAAGGCGGGCGAAGAACCGCTTAGCCTTTAAGTCTTAGCCGGCTTTAGAGGCGTCCGCCGGAGCGGCCTCAAATGGGTGATACCCCTTGATCGGCCCTTAAGAGGCGGAAGGTCCGAGGGATACTCGTCGGCCCCGCAGCCTTGGCGGGACGGATTAAGCTAATTGGACTTGGCCGAATTAGGCAGCGAGTGCATAGTTG
>Ga0310690_10003092_pt1 | contig 25640 bp, 27 predicted proteins | sample AusTroGonzalo_MG_2_FD_207661 | JGI IMG/M metagenome (GOLD analysis project Ga0310690, IMG submission 207661) | Bovine rumen microbial communities from tropical cattle in Woodstock, Queensland, Australia - Gonzalo_04 (v2) (version 2) | ecosystem: Host-associated > Mammals > Digestive system >... | reverse complement strand
CGCCGACCTTCGCCGCCGACTGGCGGGACGCGCAGGAGATCGACCTCGCCGATCCGGTGCTTCTCGAAGCGCTCGCCGCCGGGGAAATCTCCGAAACGGAGATCGGGGCGATCAAACGCAGGATCGAAGAGGAGGGCGTCGGGAAATGACGTATTCTTACAGCCTCTCTCACATACGAAGATTGCGCGGGGTGATTTCGCTGCGCGGTCTTTCCGTTCCGGAGGGGTTCGCCCGAATCAGCTCCGCCCGGATGCGGACCGCTTATAATGGGATCGGTCCCGAGGCGTGGAGTTGCCGCTGCCGAGGACTTGTCACCCGCGCGCTTGCTTTTCTCGAAGCTCCGGCGCTCGTGCATGATGTCGAGTGGTCGGCGAGAAAAAAATCCTACCGCCGTTTCACCGTATCGAATCTTCGGTTGATGCTGAACAGCTGGAAGGACGCTCATTTTGTCGCCGGAGCGGTCGCGGCGGTACTATGTCAGCTCTTCGGCTGGCGCGGATATTGTTCCGCCGGGAGAGGAGGGCGCAGGAAATGACTGAGAGCTGGGCGATAGCCATCATGACCGCGATCCTCGGCGGGATGTCGGCGATCCTCGCGTGGATCGCGGCGGCGCTCTGGGGAATACACCGCGATCTGCGCGAATTCGTCACAAAGGAAGACTGTTCCCGCCAGATGGAGGGACATTGCGCCGAGATCGACAATCTATGGGCGAAGGTGCGCGAAAACGAAAGCAAGGTAACCGCTCTTCAAACCATAGCGCATATATTCCACAACAGCGAGAAAGGAAATTGAAAAATGGGCAAATGCAGCGAGAAGTGTGAAGTCTATAGCCGCGTCACCGGGTACTTCCGCCCGGTCGCCAACTGGAACAAGGGCAAGCAGGAGGAGTTCAGGGAACGCAAGGCGTACAAGGCGGCGCTGCCGCTCGTCGCCGCCGCTCTGCTCTTCCTCCTCGCCGGATGCGCCGGGTCCATGGGGAAAGTCACCGCCTCCGCCTCCGGCAAGAACCTCGGGCTCGACGGCTATGTGATGCTCGGCGAGATCGAGACCGCCAATCCGGAGACCGCCACCCCGCAGGGCAGGCTCATCATCGGTCGTGTGACCTACAAGAGCCGCAAAGTCGGCATCCCCGCGGATCAGAAGGTGCCGACGACCGGCTGCTTCAAGGCGACCAAAACCAAATCGCTCTTCGGGACCGAGGAGGCGATCATCGAATACGACTTCACCGCCGGAAGCGACGCCGACGCCAAAGCCGCGCTCGAGGCGCTCGAAAAAAAGCGTGCCGAAGCGGAGAAGGAATTCGTCGGGGAGAAGCGGGAAGCGGCGGCACTCCGGTGATCCCGCCCCGCGCCGAAGAAAAAAACGCCGGACGGAGTTTTCCGTCCGGCGTCGGCGGGAACAAGATTCTTACCTGCCTTTGTCGGTTTTCTCGGGACGCGGCGCTCTCTCCCGAACCGGCGGAAACATTCCGCCCTTGCGGGGCGGACGTTTCGGCTCGCGCCCCTCGATCATCGCCTGAACCGCCTTTTCGACCACCTTGTCGACTTCGGCGGTACGCTGGTCGAGGGCTTTTTCGAGTTTGGCGGCGTGCGCTTTCATTCCCTCGATCCGGCGGCGGTGTTCCGCCAGACGGTTGAGAAAATCGGTCTTGACTTCGGCGACGAGGCGTCGGCGGAGCGTTTCGCGTTCCCCCGCGTCGGTCGTTTGGCGGATCTTTTCGGCGAGCGCCCTGAGTTCGGCATGACGCTTCGCCCGGGCGGCGCGGTACTCCTTCGCTTTCGCCAGCATCGCCGCGCGGAACTTCTCCGAATCGGAGCACTGAAGTTCCAGCATCTCCTTGCGTTCGGCGTCGGAGAGACGGGCGAAGGCGCTCCAGATCGCGCCGTCGGCATCCCGCTTGCCGCAGCGGGGCGGCGGAGGCGGCATCTTCTCCCCGCCCGGCGCGGGGGAGGCTCCCTTTTCGGCGGCGGGTTCCGCGGCGGCGGCTCCCGCCGTCGCCGCCAGCATCGCGGCGGCGAGGGAGAGCATCGGGATCAGGGCAAATCGCTTCATCGTCTTATTCTCCTTAGATGGCGTAGAGATCGCCGGCGGGATCCGCGAGTTCGTTCCGCTCGGAATTCAACTGACAGCTCAGGCTGTATGCTTCGCGGTCGAAGCTGCTCCAGTCGGAGACCGACTGCAGCGGATCCCCGCCGTTCTCCCGCGGCGCCGCCGATGCGGCGGGATGCGCCGTTCCGCCGACCCGCGCCGTCTCCGGAGCCGCCGGGACCAGCAGGATCGAACCGACTGCGAGCACCGCCGCCGCGCCCGCGGCGGCGAGCCAGTTGAAACGCCGCGCCCGGACCGTTCCGCGATTCATGCGCGCCGCGATGCGCGCCGCCAGGAGGATCCTCGTCTCGACCTCCTCGGGGGGGCGCCGGAAGATCCGGCTTTCGTCTTTCAGCATTTTTTTCTTCATACTTCCTCCTCTATCCTATCGGGCGTCCCTGTCGAACTCCGGGCGCCGTTTCGTCTGTTCCGAACCCGCGTCCCCGTTCAGCGCAGCGCTCCCCGGTCCACTTGCGCGAGACATTTCCGCAAGTTCCGCAGCGCATACTGCATCCTGCTCAGCGCGGTGTTGATCGTACACCCCTGGATCAGCGCGATCTCCTTGAAGGGGACCTCCTGCTGCCGGAGCAGGAAGACTTCGCGCAGCTCCGGCGGCAGTCCTCCGATCGCCGCGTCGATCACTTCGGCGAGGTCGCCCGCGTCGGCGATCCGCTCGGGCGATCCCGCGTCGGAGGCGGCGACCGGGAGCGTCTCGCCGTCGTCGAGACTGATGCTGTTCCTCTCCGGATTTTTCCGCCGCACCCGGTCGATGAAGAGGTTCCGCGCCACCCGGAAGAGCCACGCGCTGAACCTGCCCTCGTCCCGGTACTTCGGGAGTTTTTCGATCACCCTCAGCCACGTCTCCTCGAAGACTTCGTCCGCTTCGGAGGCGTTGCCGATCATATTGTTCAGATAGCCGTAGAGCTGGCGGTCGTAACGGTGGTAGAGTTCCTCGAAGGCTTTTTCGTCGCCGCGGGAAAATTCGCGGACAAGATCCATATCCGTCCGTTCCCGCTCCGGCTCCGCCCCGCGTTCCGTCATGACTCCGCCCGCCGTTTTCCGTTCCGCATCCATTCTTTCGCCCCAATAACGGAACTCCGGGTCAGAAAATTGTGCCGGATACCAAAAAACGCCAGAATTCCACGTCGTTGGGGAGCAGATCGGCGGGCGGCTCCGGGGTGAGCTCCCGCCATTGGAGCGTCTGACCCTCGCGCGGGACCGGGACCGCCCCGTCGGGCAGGGAGACCGCCATGAAGACGAGTTCGATGCGCCCGTCGTCGACGCGTCGGAGCTCTTCGCCGACCGCGGAATCCACGCCGAGTTCCTCGACGAGTTCGCGGCGGAGCGCCGCGGCGGGCGTTTCGCCCGCTTCGACCTTGCCGCCGGGGAATTCCAGTCCGGCGGGGGGCTTGCCGGGCGGACGGCGGGCGAGCAGGACTTCGCTGCCGCGGCGGATCACCGCCGCGGCGACGACGATGCGGGAGGGGGAGTTCATCCGAAGCACCTTTCCAGAAGCACGAGCAGGAAGCCCGCCGCGAATTCGGCGAGCCGGAAGAGCTTGTCCACGAAGGCGATCGCCAGCACCACCAACACGAAAAAGGCGCCGCGCACCGTTTCGGAGGAGATCGCCGGCAGCTTCGGGAAGAAATCGCAGAGCACCGTGAAGCCGTCCAGCCCGGGAATCGGCAGCAGATTGAAGAGAAAGAGCACGAAATTGAGCACCGCGCCGTAATGCAGCATGTGGCAGGCGAATTGGTTGGCTCCCGCCTTGACCGCGAGATAGCAGAGCGTGACGAAGAGGAGCGCCAGCACGAAATTGGTGACGGGACCGGCGGCGGCGACGAGGGCGGGCGCGTGACGCCCGCGCATCCGGGCGGGATTGACCGGGACCGCTCCCCAGCAGAAGCCGACGAGCAGCAGCATCACCAGCGAGACAGGACCCATCTGCCGGAAGGGGTTGAAGGTGAGGTGTCCCGCATCGGCGGCGGTGGAGTCGCCGACCTTGAGCGCGCACCACGCGTGGAAGAATTCGTGGCAGGTGACCGAGAAGATCACGATGAGCGAGATGGTGAAGAAAAGCCGCGGATCGCGCCACAGGTAGGAAAGAAAGATGTTCACTGCTGCGTCTCCCCTTTCATGAATTCCGGTCCGCCGACCGGCGTGAGGTAAAAGGCGGGAACTTCATAGGGATGGCTCTCCTTCAGCGCGGCGACCGCCGCGTCGACCCGTTCGGCGGGGCAGAGGGTTTCGAGTTTGATCTCCGCGACGCGCTCGACCGCGCCGACGGCGCCGAGGAAGGGATGCGCCCCGGCGAGCGGACGGAATTCCCCGCTCCCGGCGGTGCTCCAGAAACAGCGCTCGTAAGCGCCCCAGCGTCCCGCTCCGGCGGCGGCGAGCGCCTCCTTCACCGCTTCGGCGTATTCCGGCGGCACATAGGTCTCGAGTTTGTAGAAGCGGGGCGCCGTCATGTCAGCAGTTCCCTGAGAAAGGCGGGCTGCGCGAAACTCGCCCGATGGATCTCGGCCGTATAGTAACGCAGCTGCGCGGCGAGTTCCGGAGCGACTTCGCGGCAGGGCGCGGTGACGTCGCGCGCGTCGGTGGCGACGCACGCGCCGATCATGCCGGTCGGGTAGGTCGGCACCTGAAATCCCGCGTAGCCGACGAAGCGGAAAACCGCTTTCGCCGCGCGGTTGAGGTTCTTCACCACGTCGGGGAGCAGCCACGGCGACTCCGACTGGGTGGCGATCACGCCGCCCGGACGCAGCGCCCGCTTGAGATCGCGGTAGAATTTCTCGCCGAAGAGCGGCGCGCCGGGACCGCCGGGATCGGTCGAATCGACGATGATGACGTCGTAGGTGTTTTCGTGTTCGGCGACGAAACGGCTGCCGTCGGCGATGTGGACCGTCACCCGCGGATCGTCGAAGCCGCAGGCGAGTTCGGGGAGAAAGCGCTTCGCGGCGTCGATCACCGCGGCGTCGATCTCGCAGATGTCGAGCGTCTTGAGTTCGGAATGTCTGCCGAGTTCGCGGAGCACTCCTCCGTCGCCGCCGCCGATCACCAGCGCCCGTTCGGGGGCGGCGTGAAGCTGGCAGGGCAGGTGCGCCATCATCTCCTGATAGGCGAATTCGTCGTAGCTCGTGAGCTGGATGATGCCGTCGAGAAGCAGAAGTTTCCCGAGTTTCTCCGTCTCGTAGATCTCGATGGTCTGAAAGTCGCTCTTCGTTCGGAAAAGCTCTTTCGTGACCCGGATGGTGTTGCCGTACCCGTGGGCGGCTTCGGTGATCCATTTGTCGTTCATCGTGCGATACCTCGTGCCGTTCGGCGCGGCGAAAGTGCGAAGGGGGCGGTCCCCCGGTGAAGCGCCGGTATAATATGCCGCGTCGTATCCCGGAAGTCAAGCGCGCCGCCGAAAAATACGCCCGGCAAGTTGTCTTCACCCCCGCCGGTCGAAGAGGCGGAGCAGCTCCTCGAAGCGCGCGAGGGGGGCGTCGCCGAACTTCGCCATGGAACGCCGGATCTTTTCCGGCGGCTTGCGCTCCATGGCGCCGGATTTCGAGTAGAATTTGTCGGCGAGACAGATCAGCTTTTCGAGCGGAGTCTCCGGGAGCAGGTCGCGGGGAGGCGCGATCGGCAGATTCCCGGCGAGGATCTCCGCGCGGGTAAGTCCGCTGCCGGTATGGCGCTCGCAGACGCGGGCGCAGAATTCGAGGTCGAGGCGGTGTTCCGCCGCGTACCGGCGGAGCATTTCCGCGCCGATGACGCCGTGGGCGATGTAGTCCGCCTCGCCGAAACAGCCGATGGAGGGGGCGCGGCAGGCTCCGATCCCGATGTCGTGGAGCATGGCGGCGGCCGCCGCCGCGCCGGGGTCGATCGCCTCGCGGAGCGGGGCGGGCGCGTGTTCCAGGATCTCCTCCGCCATCGCCGCGACCTGCCGGGAGTGCTTTTCGAGCAGGCGGCGCATCGGAGTCTCCTCCGGGTAAAAGACGCGGAGAAGCGCGGCGGCGGCTTCCGCGCCGCGCAGGGGAACGGACGGTGCTGGAGGAAATGCGTTCATCGCGGGAGGCTCTGCCGGTAACATACGATGCCCTCGACGATGCCGCGGGCGAGTTTTTCCTGATAGGCGGGCGTGTTGAGAAGCCGTTCCTCGGCGGGGTTGGAGATGAAGCCGAGTTCGACCAGCACCCCCGGTGCGTTGAGGGTGCGGAGCACCGCGAAGCGGGCGCGTTTGAGTCCGCGGTCGACGGCTCCGGTGCGGCGGAGCAGCGCCTTCTGGATCTGGTAGGCGAGACGGAAGTTGTTGGTGTCCCTCGCGTTGCCGGGAAGCGCCGCCGTGTTGCCGGAGGCGTTCCCCGTGGAGAAGGCTCCGGCGGGGGTGAGGCTGAAACATTCGATCCCGGCGATGGAGGGATCCTTCGCGGAATTGATGTGAAGCGAGACGAAGAGATCGGTCCGGAGCCGCCGGTGGGCGGCGGCGCGCTCCTCCAGCCCGACGTAGCGGTCGGTGTCGCGGGTCAGGTGGACCCGGTAGCCGCAGGCGCGGAGGATCGCCGCCACCCGGGCGGCGATCCGCAGCACGATCGTCTTTTCGTGCGAGAAGCGTCCCGACGCGCCCTTGTCCTTCCCGCCGTGTCCGGGGTCGATCGTCACGGTGACGAGGCGCTGCCGCGCGAGGGTGTTCCGCGGCTCGAAGACCGGTGCGAGCATCGCGTCGAAATCGATCCCGCTCATGTAGTGCGAACCGTTCCACGCGAGCACGGGGAAACTGGAATCGACCCGTATCCCGTTGACGGTGAAGCGGTGTTTGGTGGGCTCGAAGGAGAAGCTGCCCGCCCGTCCCCGGTATTCGATGCCGCCGCCGGGCAGATGCCGCATCGCGCTCAGGTCGTAACGGATCGCCGCTTCGCGGCAGTCGACGCGGCTCTGGCGCTTCAGAAAGACGCGGCGCACGCCCCGGACCGCCGCCGCTCCCCCGCCGCAAAGCAGCACGGAGAATGCGGCAAGGAGGAGCGCAAAGCGCTTTGTCCGGAGCAATGTCATCGGCTCACTCCTTCACCGGACGCAGCGCGACGAGGTCGAACGAATCTTCGGCGGGGGGGTACATCGCGTCGATGCCTTCGCCGACGCGGACGTTCTCGCGGAGCGAACCCAGCACGAACGCCTTCGCCTCGCGGATGCACTCCTCCCAGTCGAAGTCGAGCGCGAAACCCGCCGCGATCGCCGCCGACAGGGTGCAGCCGGTTCCGTGGGCGGTGAATCCCGTGAGCGCGAGGCGGGGGGAGACCAGCTCGAAGCACTTGCCGTCGCGGACCACGAAATCCGCCGCTTCTCCGCGCCCGAAGTCGGCATGCCCCGTCTTGAGCAGCACCGAGACGCCCCAGCGGTCGAAGCACTCCCGCGCCGCCGCGAGGCACTCCGCGCGGCTGCCGATGGAGCGCCCGGAGAGGAGCTCCGCCTCGGGGATGTTGGGGGTGATCCAGCTCGCGCGCGGAATGAGGGCGCGCTTCACCGCTTCGACCGCGTCATCCCGCAGCAGCGGAGCGCCGGAGGTGGAAACCATCACCGGATCGCAGATCAGCGGGATTTTCCGTTCCGCGACGATGGCGGCGACGGTTTCGACGACCGGCGCGGAGAAGAGCATCCCGCTTTTGGCGCACTTGACCGCGAGGCGGTCGAGCACCGTTTCGATCTGCGCGGCGACCCCCTCGGCGGGGATCGCGTCGATGCGGCGCACTTCGGCGGGGTTCTGGCTGGTGATCGCGGTGATCGCGCTGGTGCCGAAGACGCCGAGGGCGTTGAAGGTCCGCAGGTCCGCCTGCACGCCGGCGCCGCCGCCCGAATCGCTCCCCGCGACGGTGAGGGCGACGGGATAAAAGGGCGGATTTTTCTTTTTCATTGGCATTTTGCCCTTTCCGAGATTATTTTACACAAAGATACCATCGTTTGACCGAAAAAACAAACCCGCGGATGAAGAAACCTTCGATATTCCTGCTTTTCGCCGTTTCGGTGCTGCTCCCGTTCCCGGCGTTCCCGGCGGCGGATTTCCCGCTCTCCGTCACCGGCGAGGAGGCGGATGCGCTGCGTCCGCAGCTGCGCGCCGTCTATCTGCGGCTGGCGCGGCTCTTCCGGCTGACGCCCCGGCGCGCGGCGGCGACTTTGGAGATCGCGCTTTCTCCGGCGGTCCCGGCGAACGCTCCCGAATACCGGGTGCTCGACGCGGAACGCCGTCTGATCGTCTGCAATCCCGCCGACGGTTTCTTCTCGCTGCCCGCGTCGGCGCGCCGCCGCATTTACGGCGCGATGCTGCTGACGCTGCTCCCGGATCATGAGAAGACGCCGCCCGACTTTCTGCCCGGCTGGCTTTCGCTGGGGATCGACCAGATGCTCGCCAGCCGCGAAAGTTCCGAACGCTGGGTGCGCGGCAACCGGCTGCTCCCGGTGCTGCGGGGAGTCGCCGGCTCCGGCAAAAATCCCCCCTTCGCCGCGCTGGAGAAGCTCGCGGCGGATCCCGACGAACCCGGCGCCGCCGCCGCCGAATGGATCGGCGAGATGGCGCGCTGCCGCATCGAGCTCATGGAGAAGGAGTTCTTCCAGCCGCACGCGCTGGAGGCGTTTGTGCGCAAGCGCGGCGGGATCCCCGGAAATTTCACCGAAAAGGAACTTGCGGAGAAGCTTCGCCGCCTCGCGTGGAACGATCTTCAGCCGCGTCCCTCCGAACTCGCCCGCGCCGCGCTGAAGCCGCTCGAAGAGGTGGAGTACCCCGAGACGGATGCCGACGGCAAGCCGACCGGCAAGACGCTTCGCTGCCGTCTCCCGCTGCTCGGCGAGGCGCTGCGGGAACATCCGCAGCGGGAGGCGATCCTCTCCCGCGCCGCCGACGGCTACATCCGCGCCTCGCGCGGGGATGCCCGCGAAGTCCGGCGCGCCGCCGAACGGGTCGCCCGCGCCGTCAGGATGCTCCGGAGCGGCGGCGGCGCCTCCGAGCGAGAGATCTCCGCCGCGCTCGATGACCTGGAACGCCGGCTCGCCCGGCAGCGGGAACTGGAGGAGCTGCTCCGCCGGGAGGCGGAACGGAGGGCTTCGCTCGCCGACGACTTCCGTTTCCGTTTCCGGACGGTCCGCCGTCCGGCGGCACGTCTCGCCGCGCCGGAGGTCGAGGAGTTCCTCACGGAATTCGCCCGCGGGGAGGCGAGGTAGTCCGGCGGGCGGTCAGCGCGACGGCGGAAGAAAGGCTCCGCCGGTCCACTCCCGGAGCGTGAAGCGGTCGGTCTCGGTGAAGCCGCGCGCGGTATAGGCGGCGGCGACCCGGTCGAATTCGCTTTCGAGGATCCCCGCCAGCACGAGGGTCCCGCCGGGACGCACCCAGCGTACGATGTTCGGCGCGAAGGAGATCAGAAGATGCCCCAGCAAATTGGCGCAGACGAGGTCGTAGCCTTCCGCGCGCCCCGGATAGTCGGCGGCGTCGGCGACCGTCGGCACGACCTCCTTCTCCACATGGTTGACCGCCGCGTTTTCCCGCGCGACCTCGACCGCGTCCGGATCGAAGTCGAAGGCATCGACGACGGGATATCCGAGCTTCGCGGCGGAGATCGCGAGGATCCCGGTGCCGCATCCCGCGTCGAGCATCGACAGCCCCGGACGTTCCGCCGCGATCCGGTCGATCCAGCGCAGGCAGTAGAGGGTCGTCGGATGCTGACCGGTGCCGAAGCTCAAGCCCGGATCGAGGGTGACGAGCCGCTGACCGGGACGAAGCGGATCTTTGTACCAGCCGGGGCGGACCATCAGGCGCTCCGACACTTCGATCGGCTTGAAGAAATCCTTCCACGCCTCCGCCCACTCGGAACGGCGGAGCGTGAAGTTTTCCGGTTCCGTGATCGTCATCCCCATCGCCTGCCAGTCGGCGGCACCCGCGGCGAAGCGCCGCCGCGCCTCCTCCCGTTCCGCTTCGGTGAGCGCGTAGACGGTGTAGCGCAGCACTCCGGTCTCGCGGTCGTGGTAGGAGCTGTGGTCGAGTTCCAGCGACGAGAGGAATTCGTCGGCGAGCAGCATTCCGTCGGCGGGGATCTCCTCGAACCGGAAGCACCAGAGGATTTCATCGGGATTTCGTGTCATTTTCTTTTCCGCTCCGCAGAGATCGCTGGCGCGCCCTTCCCGGGAACCGGCGAAGCGGCGAAAGGGAATCTCCGTTCCGCCGCCTCGATCCGGAGGCGCGGGAAGAACCGCGGACTCAGGCGAAGTTGCGTTTGAGCGCCCAGAGTCCGAGCGCGGGATTGCTGATGTAGAAGATCTTCTCGCCGTCGACTTCGTTGAAGCCGTCCTTGAGGCTCCCGACCCGGTACTTCGCCGTCATCGCGTCGAGGTCGCCGTATTCGAAGCCAGCGTTGACGATCCGCTCCTTCGACATCGCCGGTCCGGGGCAGTAGATCGTGTGGAACCGCCCCTCCGACGACCCGTGGATCAGGTGCGCCGCCGCGCCGAGGTTGCGCTGAAGCTCCTCGTTCTCGCGGACGCATTTGAGGGTGTAGGGGGTGCCGTGGTAGCCGTATTTGGAGATCAGACGGTCGTTTTCGGGATCTTCGCCGAATTCCTTGAGCCCGGGGGCGAGAATGATGAGTTCGCCGTCGTCGGCGACCGCCATGCGGGTGCGGTAGACCGCCTTGTTGCCGAGCCAGGTGCTGCGGAATTCGTCGGGATCGAGGCTGACGATCACCTTGTCGAGCGGCTCGTCGAGAAGTTCGAGGTTGGTTTCGACCGAAAGCTGCGCCGCACGGAGGAACGCGTCCTCCCCGGTGCCGGAGAAGAAGCCGCGCATCGCCATCTTGCCGGTGGCGTCGTCGCGCGCCATCACCGTCTGCATGTAGACGATCGGCAGATCGCCGAGGAACTTGTCGACGCCGTAGTTGAAGAGGCGGCGGACCGGGGTGTCGGCGCGTCCCATCAGGTTCTCGAGGCCGCAGGCGGCGCCGAGGAAGTGCGATTTGTTGATGATGTCGGAACCGCCGACGCCGACCATGAGGTTCTTGGTGTAGTTCGCCATGCCGACGACCTCGTGCGGGACCACCTGGCCGATCGAGAAGATCAGATCGTAGCCGCCGAAGAGGATGCGGTCGACTTCGATGTCGACGGAGTAGTCCAGCTTGCCGCCGGAGAGTTCGCGGATGTATTCCCCCGGCACGGTGCCGCGCTTCACGACGCCGTTGCGCCAGTCGTGGACCCGGAAAAGCGATTTCGGGATCCGGCTGCCGAACATCATTTCGAGTTCGCGTTCGCCCATCGGCGCATGGGTCCCCAGCGCGGGCATGATGTCGATGCTCCAGCTCCCCGAGTACTCCTCCCAGAGGATCTCGGTGATCCGTCCGGCGCGGGAGTTGAGCCGGGTGTGGTCGGGAGGAAGCAGCAGCATCCTGCCGCCGCGTTTGCCGGTATGTTCGACGGTTGCCTTGACGAGTTCCCGGAGTTCCCCGTCGCCGATGGAGAGCGATGCGCCGCCCCGTGCCGTGAAAAGCGCCATGATGGATATCCCTTCCGTTGTTGCGCGGGAAGCGGCCCTTCCCGCGTCGTGTGATTGTTCCGCATCGTTTACAATATAGCCGTGATGCCGCGCCGTGTCAACCGGCGCCGCCGAAATTTGTGCCAACGTTGGCAAAATTGGCGCCCCTGCCAAAAGCAGCGCCGATGCTTTGCTCGTCTCAAAACCGGGCTCCGCCGGAGCGCCCTCGGGGTTTGGCGCCGAGGCTAAAACCGCTCGGGACTGCCGGTTGATCCCGTTCCCGAATCCTCCGCAAAATCATCTGGCGGCCTTTTGGCAGTGCCGCCCAAAATTGCCCGGGCACGCCTTTTTGCGGAAAAAGATTTCCGTCCGTTCCCGCAACCCCTTGAAAAATGAATGTTTGCATGCTATGTTAAGACTTCGCACATCGTTCCGATGCACATGGGGTGCGCCGGAAGAAAACCGAATCACAAAGGCGGCTTGCCGAACCGCGGGGCGGACGAAGCGTCCGGAGGACCCCGCCAAAGCGCCGAAAAAAGAAGGAAGCAGACGAAAATGGCGAAAATCACGATCAACGACCTCCTCGAAGCCGGTTGCCACTTCGGGCATCAGACCCGCCGCTGGAATCCGCGGATGAAGAAATTCGTCTACGGAGCCAAGAACGGCATCACCATCATCGACCTCACCAAGACCATGCGGCAGATCGCCGACGCCTGCAACTTCCTCCAGAAGGTCGTGATCGACGGCGGCGAGATCCTCTTCGTCGGCACCAAGCGCCAGATCCGCGATCTCATCAAGGAACTCGCCGACGAGACCGGCATGTACCACGTCTCCGAACGCTGGCTCGGCGGCACCCTCACCAACAACGTGACGATCCGCAAGAGCATCGCCAAGATGACCGAGATCGACGCCACCCTCGGCTCCGACTCCATCGCCTCGATGAAGAAGAAGGAGGTCTCCAGCCTCAGCCGCCGCGCCGAGAAGCTCCATCGCGATCTCGACGGCATCGCCGGCATGAAGAAGCTCCCCGCCGCGCTCGTCGTCGTCGATGTCTGCAATGAGATCAACGCCGTCCGCGAAGCCAACAAGCTCAACATCCCGATCGTCGCCATCGTCGATACCAACGGCGATCCTTCGGTCATCGACTACCCGGTCGCCGCCAACGACGACGCGGTGAAGTCCGTTTCGATCATCACCGGTCTCTTCAAGGAAGCGATCAAGATCGCCAACGAGATCCACCTGAAGAAGGTCGCCGAGGAACGCGACGCCGCCGAAGCCGCCAAACGCATCGCCGAGGAAAAGGCCGCCGACGAGGCGGAGGCGGCGGAAGAAGCCGCTCCCGCGAAGAAACCCGCCCGGAAGGCGGCGACCCGCAAGACCGCCGCCAAGAAGGAGGAGAAGGTCGCCGTGACCGCCGAGGATGTGGCGAAGGCGCTGAAGGCGGAGACCGCTCCCGCCGCGGAGGAAGCCGCCAAGGAGCCCGCGGCGAAGAAGCCCGCCGCCAAGAAGCCCGCCGCCAAGAAGCCCGCCGCCAAGAAGCCCGCGGCGAAGAAAACCGCAGCCAAGGCGGAAGAAGCCAAGGCGGAAGAAGCCAAGGCGGAGTGAGGGAGCCCCGCTGCAATCGCACAACCAGCAACACAATACAGGTAACGCTATGATTTCCGCAAAAATGGTTCAGGAGCTCCGCGAAAAGACCGGAGCCGGAATGATGGATTGCAAGAAGGCCCTGGTCGCCGCCGACGGCGATATGACCAAGGCGATCGAGAACCTCCGCAAGACCGGCGCCGCCAAGGCGGAGAAGAAGTCCGGGCGCGCCACCAATCAGGGCAAGGTCTGGACCGCCATCGGGCAGGGCAAGGCCGCCATCGTCGAGGTCCTCTGCGAGACCGACTTCGCCGCCAACACTCCGAAGTTCGGCGAACTCGCCCAGCGCCTTGCCGCCGACGCCCTCGAGGTCGCCGGCGACGGCGACATCAGCGCCGCCCTCAACGAGAAGGATGCCGGAGTGATCCACGACGCCATCGGCGTCATCAGCGAGAACATGCAGCTGCGCCGCGCCCTGAAGTTCGAAGGCGCCGGCAGCGCCTTCGCCGGTTATCATCACATGGGCGGCCGCGTCAGCGTGCTGATCGAGGTCGAAGGCGAGAGCGATCCCGCCTTCCTCAACGACATCTGCCTCCATATCGCCGCGTTCAACCCGACCTACATCGCTCCGGCGGACGTTCCCGCCGAAGTGATCGCCAAAGAGAAAGAGATCATGCTCGCCGCCGATCCCAAGCTGGCTTCCAAGCCCGCCGAGATGCTCGACAAGATCCTTTCCGGGAAGATCCAGCGCTTCTATTCCGAAGCGTGCCTGATGAACCAGCCCTGGGTCAAGGACGACAAGACCTCTCTCGCCAAGCTCAAGCCCGGGCTCAAGGTCAAGCGCATCGCCCGCTGGGCGGTCGGCGAAGAGCTCTGAACACCGTTCCGTCCGCTGCGGCGGAAGTTTCCGACGGTCGGCGAAAGCCGGCCGTTTTTTTTGTCGTCGCGGCGGCTCCCGCGAGGGATCGGGGAGAGGGAAGGGGAAGCGCCGGTCAGCGTCCGCCGCCGACGCGGCGCGTGTAGTGGAGGGGGACCCCTTCCTCCCCGTAGGCGAGCGTATCGCCGACGGCAGCGACCGATGCTTCCAGCGCGCGGCGGATGGCTTCGGCGTTTTCGTCGAGCGCGGGCTTCCCTTCGTAGAGCTGGTAGTCCCGGCGGTGTTCGAGACCGCCGACGTTCGGCATGATGACGTTTGCTCCGGCGAGCAGCCCGCGTTCGCGTCCCCGCGCGGGGTCGAGGGTCTGGAGCGCGGTGGTCGCGGCGATGTTGACGTCGCGGAGCACCAGCCGGGTGACGGCGATCATCCGCAAGCCGAGTTCGAGACGGCGCTTCGCCTCTTGCGCATCGCCGGGGAACTCCTTGCCGAGCGGCGTCGCCGGATGAGGAATGTAGGGACCCATGCCGATCATGTCGGCGTCGATCCGGCGGAAGAAGTCGATGTCGCGGGCGAGCATCTCCCGGCTCTGACCGGGCAGCCCGATCATGACGCCGGTGCCGACCTGAAATCCCGCCTCGCGGAGCCGGGTCAGCGCCGCGGCGCGCTCTCCGAACGAACTTTCGGCGGAGTGGATGCGGCGGAAAAGTTCCGGATCGGTCGTTTCGATCCGCAGCAGATAGCGTGCCGCGCCGGCGGCGCGCCAGCGGCGGTAGACTTCGAGGCTTTCCTCGCCGAAGGAGAGGGTGATGCCGGGGGCTCCGGGAAGTTCCCGGATCGCCCGTACCGTCTCCTCGATGAAGCGGCAGAACTCTTCGTCGGCGCGTTCGCCGCCCTGCAGCACGACGGCGGCGTAGCCGAGGTCGACGGCGCGGCGCACGTCGGCGACGATTTCGTCGCGCGAAAGCGCGAAGCGGCGTACTCCGGCGTTGCCGCGGCGGATCCCGCAGTAGCGGCAGTCGCGGCGGCAGAGGTTGCTCACTTCGACCAGTCCGCGCGGATAGACCTTGCCGCCGACTTCGGCGAGACGCACCCGCCGGGCGGCGGCGAAGAGTTCCCGCTCGGCGTCGGGCGCGAGGGGGCCGAGCAGACGGGCGATCTCCCCGAGATCGAGGTTCCGCCCGTCGCTTTCGGCGCGGCGGATCAGCCGGAGATCAGTCGAGGCCGAGTTCATCGCCGAGTTTCTCCACGATGGAGCCGAAGTAGTCGAGGGCGGCGGAAACCGGCTGCGGCGTCGCGAGATCCACGCCGGCGTCGCGCAGCAGTTCGAGCACCGGTTTGGTGTCGCCCGACTTCAGGAAGGCGAGGTAGGCTTCGCGCTTCGCGGGATCGCCGGAGCGGATCCCCGCCGCGAGCGCGAGTGCGGCGGACATGCCGGTCGCATACTTGTAGACGTAGAAGTTGTAATAGAAGTGCGGGATCCTCGCCCATTCGAGTTCGATCAGCCGGTCGGTGCGGACCCCGGGACCCTGATACTCCGCGTTGAGCCGGTAGTAGAGATCGCAGAGGGTGTCGGCGGTGAGCGGCGTCCCCTCCTCGGCGAGCCGGTGGATCGCCAGCTCGAATTCGGCGAACATCGTCTGGCGGTAGATCGTGCCGCGGATCTCGTCGGCGAAGTGCCCGTAGAGGAAGGCGCGGGTCTCCTTCGACTTCGCCTGCGTGAGCATGTGCTCGAAGAGCAGCGTTTCGTTGACGGTGCTGGCGACTTCGGCGACGAAGATGCGGTAGCCCGCGTAGTGGAAGTGCTGGTTGCGGTTCGAGTAGAAGCTGTGCATCGAATGGCCGAGTTCGTGGGCGAGGGTGAAGACGTCGTTCAGCGTGCGGTCGTAGTTGAGAAGCACATAAGGATAGCTGTCGTAACATCCGCCGGAATAGGCTCCGGAACGCTTGCCCTTGCGCTGGGGAGCGTCGATCCAGCGCTGGGAGAAGGCGCGTTCGAGGTCGCTGCAGTATTCGCCGCCGAGCGGAGCGAGGGCGCCGCGCACCAGTTCGGCGGCGCGGCGGAAGGAATACTCTTCGCGGCAGGCGGGGAGCAGCGGCGCGTAGAGATCGTGCATTTCGAGCCGGTCGAGCTTGAGAACGCGGCGGCGAAGCTCGAAGCAGCGGAAGAGGGCGGGCAGCTTCGCCCGGACCGCCGCGATGAGGTCGGTGTAGACCTTTTCGGGGATCTCGTCGCCGGAGAGGGAGGCGGCGAGCGCCGAAGGATAGCGGCGCACTTTCGCCGAAACCGTATGGCGTTTGACGGTCCCCTCGAGGGTCGCGGCGAAGGTGTTGCGGAACTCCCGGTAGCGGGTGTAGAGTTTGCGGAAGGCGCGCCGCCGGGTCTCCCGGTCGGGGCTCTCCATGAAGCGGATGTAGTTGCCGTGGGTGAGCTCCTCGGATCTGCCGTCGTCCCCGCGCACTTTGCCGAAGGTGAGGTCGGCGTCGTTGAGCATCTCGAAGCACTTGTCGGAATTGCCGGTCACTTCGGAGAGCATGCCGAGCAATTCCTCCTCGCGTTCCGGCAGGATGTGTTCCTTTTCGCGGAGCAGTTCCTCGATGCTGCGGCGGTAGAAGGCGAGTTCGGGGGCGGCGAGCAGCTCCGCCATCCGGTCGTCGGGGATCGCCATCACCTCCGGCTCGAACCACGCTTCGAGCGGCGTGAGCGAGGCGAAGAGCGTTTCGAGCCGATCGACGCGGGCGCGGTTGGCGTTGTCGGCGGTGTTCTCGTCGGAACGCAGATGGGCGTAGCTGTAGACCTTCTCCGCGAGGCGGTCGCAGCGGTCCTGCGCCTCGATCGCGGCGCGGAAGTTCGCCGCCGAATCGGCGAGACGGCCCTTCCACGACGCGAACTCCTTCATCATGGGACCGATGGCGGCGAAATCGCGTTCCCACTCCTCGGGCGAAGCGTAGAGCGCCTCCAGATCCCACACCGGGAGCGATTCATTCGTTTTTTTCGTCATGGCTGCATTTCCTCCCGTATGGCTCCGGTTTTATTCCGTCATGCTCGTATCAGCTCTTCTTTGCGTCTCCTGCGAACGCCGGTATTTCCCGACATTTTTCCGCGTTTTGGTTTCGGGCGTCGCCCGAAAGCGAAACGCCGCGGCGAAAGGTCCGGGAAAAGATGAAGGGATCCGGAGGAGAAGAGAACCCCCCCGAAGAGGGTTTCTCTTCTCCCCCGGCAGCCGTTATCACTTTTTGCAGCGGATGGTCGCGGCGTTGGCGTGGGCGGTCAGGCGTTCCATGTTGCCGAAGCGTTCGATGATCTCCGCTTCGCGGCGCAGAGCGTTCCGGGTGTATTCGACCATGCTGCTGCGGCGCATGAAATCGGCGGTGGAGAGACCGTTGAAGCGGCGGGCGCTCGAAGCGGTCGGCAGCACATGCGAGGGACCGGCGCAGAAGTCGCCTGCCGGTTCCGGGGTCCACGGGCCCATGAAGATCGCGCCCGCCGCCCGGATGAGTTTCGCCGTCCTGCGCGGTTCGGCGACCTGAAGTTCGAGGTGTTCCGGCGCATAGCGGTTGGCGAGTCGGGCGGCGGTTTCGAGATCCGGCGCCCAGATCAGGAAGAGACCGTTTTCCAGCACCCGGTCGATCAGCTTTTCGCGGGAGAGGAGCTTCTTCTGGGCGAGGAGTTCCGCTTCGACGCGGTCGATCAGTCCGCGGTCGGTCGAGATCAGCACCGCCTGTTCCAGACCGCTGCCGTGTTCCGCCTGACTGAGCAGGTCGGCGGCGACGAAGCGGGGATCGGCGGTGCGGTCGGCGATCACGAGGATCTCGCTCGGTCCGGCGACGAGGTCGATGGAGACTTTGCCGTAGAGCAGCTTCTTGGCGGCGGTGACATAGGCGTTGCCGGGACCGGCGATCTTTTCGACCGGGGCGACGGTTTCGGTGCCGAGCGCCATCGCGGCGACGCCGTAGACGCCGCCGAGCCGGTAGATCTCGCGGACTCCGGCGCGTTTCATCGCGTAGAGGGTGCCGGGATGGAGGCCTCCGGGGGGAGTGGCGGCGACGATCTCCTTCACTCCGGCAGCGGCGGCGATCCCGGCGGTGTGGATCACCGTCGAGACGAGGGGCGCCGCTCCGCCCGGGATGTAGACGCCGACGCGGTCCATCGGAGTGAACTTCTCTCCGACCCGGACACCGGGACGGGGGGACCAGAGGCGGGCGCGCGGCTTCACCAGCCGGGCGAAGGACTGCACCTGCTCGAGGGCGGCGTCGATCGCCTGTCGGTCGGCGCGGGGGAGCGAGCGCGCCGCTTCGTCGACCTCGTGATCGGTGACGCGGAAGGTCGCCGGGGTGAGTTCCGTGCGGTCGAAGCGGCGGGCGAATTCCACCAGCGCGGCGTCTCCGTCGCGCCGCACCGCTTCGATGATCTCCCGCGCCGCCTCCTCCGCTTCGGGGGGATAGGCGGGGCGGCCGAAGAGTTTTTCGATCGCCGCATCGAATCCGGCGTCGCCGCAGCAGAGTTTTTTCATGGTCTGGGCAGTGTGAAGAGTTCGTTGTCGATCAGGCGGGTCTTGCCGAACCACGCGGCGGCGGCGAGCAGCACCTTGCGGGTCGCGGGAGTCGGCGCTTCGAGGGTCGCGCAGTCGAGTACGGTGAGGTAATCGACCTTGCCGCCCGCGGCGGCGATTTCGGCGGATGCGGCGGATGCGGCGGCGTCGATCGCGGGGAGTCCCTTCGCTTCGATGGCGGCGCGGGCTTCGACGAGGGAGCGGTGGATCGAGAGGGCGCGTTTGCGTTCGTCGGGCGAGAGGTAGGCGTTGCGGCTGCTCAGAGCGAGACCGTCGGCGTCGCGGACGAGGGGAGCCTTGACGATCTGGATCGGGAAGTCGAGGTCGCGGACCATCCGTTCGATCACCAGCGCCTGCTGGGCGTCTTTGAGTCCGAAGACGGCGAAATCGGGCTGCGCGAGGAGGAAGAGCTTCGCCACCACGGTGGTGACGCCGCGGAAGAAGGTCGGCCGCGAGACGCCGCAGAGCACCTTCGAGAGCGAGATCTCGGTGACGTAGGTCGAGGCGTCGGGGGCGTACATTTCGCCCGGTTCGGGGGCGAAGATCGCATCGACGCGGTGTTCGCGGCACAGTTCGGAGTCGCGCTGAAAGGTCCGCGGATAGCGGTCGAGGTCCTCGGTCGGGGCGAACTGCGTCGGATTGACGAAGATCGAGACGATCACGATGTCGGCGCGTTTGCGGGCGATGTCGATCAGCGAGAGGTGTCCGGCGTGGAGCGCCCCCATGGTCGGCACGAGTCCGATGGTCCGTCCTTCGCGCTTTTTGGCGAGCGCGAAGGACTGGAGTTCGCGTTTCGTTCTGAAGACTACCATAGGAGCGTTACCCCTCCACCGGCACGAGCCAGTTGTGGATGTCGGGGCGTTCGCCCTTCTGGATCCCGGTCATGGCGTCGTAGAGGCGCTTGAGTCCGGGGCCGATCTCGGTCTGGTGGTAGTCGTAGACCTTGTCGCCGTCGAAGATGCGGCCGACGGGGGTGATGACGACGGCGGTGCCGAGGGCGCCGACTTCGGTGAAGTCCGCGAGTTCCTCGACGCGGATCGGACGGCGTTCGACGACGATCCCGAGGTCTTCCGCGACCTGCTGGAGCGATTTGTTGGTGATCGAGGGGAGGATCGACTCCGACTTGGGAGTGACGTAGTGTCCTTCCTTTGAGATCGCGCAGAAGTTGGAGGTGCTCCACTCGTCGATGAAGCTGCGGGTCGCGGGATCGAGGAAGAGCGCGATCGGGCAGTGCTTGTCTTTGGCGAGTTTGGAGGGCAGCAGGCTGGCGGCGTAGTTGCCGGCGGCCTTGATCATGCCGGTCCCGCGGGGGGCGGCGCGGTCGAAATCGCGCGAGATCATGCCGTCGACCGGCTTGATGCCGCCTTTGTAGTAGGGGCCGACGGGCATGACCATGATGACGAGTTCGTATTCGGTGGCGGGGGCGACGCCGATGGTCGGGGTGGTGCCGAAGAGCACGGGGCGGATGTAGAGGGCGCCGCCGGTGCTGAAGGGGGGGACGTATTCGGCGTTGTCTTCGACGACGGTCTTGACGGCTTCGACGAAGCGGTCGACCGGGAATTCGGGCATCATCAGGCGGCGGGCGGAGCTGTTGAGGCGTTTGCCGTTCTCGTCGGGGCGGAAGATGTTGATTTTGCCGTCGCGGGTGCGGAACGCCTTGCCGCCCTCGAACGCCGCCTGGCCGTAGTGGAAGGCGTTGGCGGCGACGGAGACGGAGATGTTGTAGTCGCCGGTGAGGCGGCCTTCATCCCACGCGCCGTTGGCGTAGTGGAAGCGGATGTTGCTCTTGACGGGCATGAATTCGAAGCCCAGTTTTTCCCATTCGATCTTCACCATGATGACTTTCTCCCTGTATTGCCGTAAGTTCGGATTGAGTGAACGACGCTCCGGGCGGAAGAGGGCGGACCGCCGTCCCCCGGAGGGGGACTTTGCCGAAACTTTTCCGCATCTGTGAAATATACAGCAAAAACGGGACAATATCAAGGCGCGGCGGAGCTTTGCGGCGCGATTTCGGCGGTTGGGACCGCCGGAGCCTCCGGCGGTCCCGGCGCGCCGCCCGATTTGCGCTTGAGAGCTGCGCGCGGTTCAGAGTTCCGAACCGGGCTTGTTCTGCCGCTCCGCCGGGGCTTGCGCGCATCATGTCGGTTGTGTCCCGGGGTGAAATCCCCGCAGGGGATGTTGCCCCGGGACCACTGCCCATACCCGATCTGCGCTTTCATCGCTTGCAGAGACCTGTACGACAGCTGCGCGCGATACTCCGTTGCAGCCGACGTTCGGTCGCCGCTCCCGGCGCGATGCCGTCGCCGCGGATCCCATTGCGGAGTGGTTGAAACTCCCGGCAGAGCCGAATAGGGACGCGGCCATAGGAACAGGTGGTGAGACTCATTGATATCCGGCGGATTGCTCTTCCTGTATCTTTGAACTGCCTTTCCCGGATATTGCCCCCGTTCCTGTCAGGACAACAAGCTGCGCGGTAAAAAAAGCAAGAAAGCCGATAAGAAGCAGAGCCAATCTCAACCCGCATTGCCCGGAAAGAAAACCGACTACGGGCGGCATAATGAGAAATCCGAGGAAGCCGATGCCTGCAACCATGGTGATCGCCGCTGCCACCGGGACGGCATCATGCCTGCCGACCAGTCCGAAACAGATCGGAACAATGGTCGAGGTTCCGAAACCTGCCAGAGCACAACCAGTCGCGGCAACGGCGAGATCAGAGAAAGCGGTCACCATAATCATTCCTGCCAAAATCAGACAGCCCGCCAATCTGATGATCAAAGGACCTCCCCATTTCCGGACGAACCGATCCGCGGTAAAACGGCAGCAGGTGACCGCTGACATGAAAGCCAGAAGGCCGACGCGAACGTATTGCGTTTCGGCACGGAGATTTTCTCCGAAATAGATGGACATCCAATTGTTCATTACCCCTTCACACCCCATTCCGCCGAAGGAGATGATTCCTAAAATCCACAAAAATGGATCTTTTATCAGTTTCGATACGTCAATTCGCGGGGTGGGGGCGTCTGTGTCGCGCAAGTCATCGGGGAGAAGGTCGCGGAAATTCATCATATAAACCAAAATCAGCAGCGCTGCAGCACAAAAAAAATTCACTCTCGGAGAAATTCCGTGAACTGCCAAACAGGAACTCAATAAAATGGCGCCGATGCCTCCCAGACTCCATATCCCGTGAAATGAAGCCAAAATACTTTTGCCGTAAAGGCGCTCGATGCAGACTCCTTGTGTATTTACGGCGATGTTGGAGAGGTTGACCGCCATGCCGAAAACAAACAGCATGGCAAATAGCTGTATCTGGTTCGAAATCATGCCCAGAACGGTCAGCCAGCAAGGCAGCAGCAATGCGGCAATGCGTGCGATTCTGCGGCTGCCGTATCGTTTGACCAGTCCCCCGGAGAAGGGCATTGCAGCCAGCTGTCCGACCGGAAGCGCAGCAAGAAGGATCCCGAGTTCCCGATCCGAAAGAGACAGGTCTGATTTGACGTCAGGCAGGCGGCTTACCCAGCTGGTTACGGAAAATCCCTGAATGAAGAAAAAAGCCGAGGCCGCGACGCGGTATTTCACCAAAGTGGTCATGGCGCGGATTGACTAGAAATATGCCGATCCTGTTTGTGTGGCAAAACTTTTTGCGACAGATCCCGTATTTGACTGTCATTCAGCCGGACATCATAGATTTGCAGGATTCCGACATCGCCATTCAGACGCCAGTTGTTCCAACCTCTCCCGATAATCAGCCGGTTTTCCGTTTCAGAATAACCGTCTGTAAGCTGAAATGTTTTAGAACCTTTCCTGACGCCGTCGATGTAAAGAAAAACGGTCCATGAACCGTTTTCCCAGCGCTGCAGCGCCGCAGCGACCGTGTGCCATTCTCCGCGGCGGATCCCTTCGACATGAAACGGGCGATCAAATTTTTTGCTCTTCCGGGATTTGATGTTGAAATACAGTTTTCCGCCCCTGTAAAACCCGAACAGAAATTCATCGGCCTTGAAATACAGCATGCCGAGCCCGTCTTCTTCGGCGAGGCGGACCAAGGCGAAAAGCGTTCCGCCGTTTTTCAGCGAAAGAGCTGTTCCGCCGGGAACAGTCATGAAATTCGTTTTTCCGTCAAAACGGATACTGCCCGTGGTCCCCTTGCGGACAACGGTTTCGCCTGTGATGATCGGCGCTTGGAACCTCCCGCCGCATGCCAAAGTTCCGGATGTATAATCGTAATTCAAAATCGGTTCTATAACCGATTCTTGCGCGAAAAGAAATCCGCTCACCAAAACGGCGGACAGCGCGAATAGATTTTTCTGCATTGGAATCTCCGTTGTGATGAAAATTATCGGTTTTCACCCTGAAGGACAAAATATTTTGTCCGTTCCTTGTAGATTTTATCCGCCTTCATATTTTCGACATGCCCGTCAAGCATCGGATAATTTGCCGAACGAAGATGGATGAACCGGTCGAATATGCTTTTGTCGTTGACCATGGATTCGGTTTCCCCGCTCGCCAGGACGTTTTTACTTCCCCATGAACCGGCCGGTCCCGCTTCCAGAAAGGTGACCTGTCGGGATGGGTATTTCACGGAAACGCGTTTAAGCAGAGTTTCAGAAAACGGGTGAACCGTATAATTTGCGAGATAATGCACAAGGAACGCCACCTTGGCGTCTTCGTTGTTTCCGTCGAAAAGAGGAATGTAGCCCGTTTCATCCTGATCCTGTCTGAGCCCGCGTCGGGATGTGGGGCACTGGAAAAGCGCTGCCGATTTCCCCACATAAGGATACAGCATCCACGGGAACGGACGAACCGGAGAATAACCTTTTGAACAGCCGGGAACCATCCAGTCGTTAAAGGTATCGCTGTAAAGAATATCTCCTTTTGCGATCTCTTTCAGGTTGCCGGCGCATTTGATGGATCTGCCCCGTTCCCGCGCCTGCTGCAAGGCGGGCATCAGGATCGCGGCGAGGATCGCGATGATCGCGATCACGACGAGCAATTCGATCAATGTAAAACGCTGCTTGCATCTGTAGCGTGGATGCACAAGCTTGGATGATGAAAACCTGTTCATGCTCTGTCCCCTTTCTGCTGATCCGTTCGTTGTTCCGGTTGCGCGCAATGCCGCGAACCGGGTCCTACTTCGGTATGTCATTCCTTCTCCCAAGGATACTTGACGGTATAAAACGCCACATCGTCGAACAGAATTCCTTTGTCTTGTCCCGAGGGGTCTTGAGCGCCATGGGCGCCTATTGTAATTTGCAGTTCCGCAATGTCCCGCCCGTCCGGAACGGTGATTAACATGGTGGCGCGCATCCAGCCGTCAGCATCTTTCTCGCGAAAATTCCACTCCTGAGTTTGTATGTCGTGGAGAATCAGTTTTCTTGAGTTGCGGAAAGAGTATGACATATCAGGCATCGAAACGCGGCTTTCGTTTTTGCAGCGTGCGGTGAAGATGAATTTCTGACCGGGCTTCGGCTTTTTTACGACAGTTTGGGCAAGGCATCCATCGGTTACATTGACAAAACGGACCATCCCGTTTTCAGGGGTGATGGTCCCTCGGGGCGACCGGGAAGACTGCCAGCTGCTCCAGCCGATAATGCCGCTTTTCTGCTGATCGGCTCCGGGTTTGATCCCGCTGTCCCCCGACTCGAGAGAACCGTTCCAGACAATGTTTTTCCCCTTTGCGGTCGCAATCCCTTTTGCCCAGTCCTTGCCGAATTGAATCGCCTCCGTGCAGTAAGGAATGACATCATTCCAGAATTTGAACGGCTTCCGGACACCTCTCTTATATTTGTTGAACTCGGAATTCAACCAAAAGGTTCCCCTCTCACAATAAACCCATGCATATTCATCAACATGGGAGAATGTATTCATGACGTTGTGAGCCAGTAGGGTGGTCTGGTTCGAGAAATGGACGTTATGATGATCCCATGGCGTCGGTTTGCTTTTTTTTGCGTAACTGTCCAGATAAAGAGACAACCCCATGGAGGTGATTTTTTTGAATTTCCCGCGATTGACCGGGTCGATCCATGCGTCGGAGAAACGATGAAAATTCGCCGTGATCCGGTCAAAATCCATATCCGTTGTCGCCGCGTAGCCGGGAGATTCCTGCCCGTCAACGATCTTCATGGTGTCGGGAGCGCCGTCGTAGACGCCGTTGAAGAACGCGATATGCAGACCGTCTCTCCCGCCATATCTCGTCTCGGGATGCGCCGCCCGCTGCTGGGTGTTGCACCAGTAGCTTGACCAGACGAAGGTAAACAGCGTGAGATTAGGGAACTGGCGGTTCACCTCTTGGATCCACTCCTTGCCGCGTTTGCGGACCTGAGCCGCGGTTTCTTCAAAGGAATGTCCGTATTCCTTCCGGAACATGAAAGGTCTTTTTGTTGCCATATATCCTTCAAGATCAAGACAAATGCCGTCGAACCCGGATTCCTTTGCCAGCCACGCCAGCAGGGAGCAGTTGTTTAAGGTCCGCTTCCAAACCTCGTCATCGAACCAGTTGCCGTTGAAGACCGCGCAGTTGATCCGGATAAAATTGTGCTTGAGCTTGGTTTTCTGCAAATGCCGGAACGCGGGTATCAGCTCTTTCAAATCTTCCCGGGTCAGCATTTGCGGATTTCCCGCCGCGCGATACGGATCGTATTCGATAGTCTTTTCTCCTCGCTTCAGGGTGATCCGCGGGTAGATGCCGATTCCGTCGAACGGGCAATTCGCATCAAACTCCTTGAGGTCTGTCTTGAAAATCTCTTCTGCGGTCGAAGGCGCGGACCATCCGAAATGGATAAGTTTTTTTGCACATGGGTCATGGTATCCGCAAATCGCGGAATTTACGGACATGATTGCGCAAGCAGCCAAAAGCAGTCTCTTCATCGTATTTTCCCCTGGATGTTCAATTTCTCGACATTTCGTCCGAAAGTTCTTCCTGAGGGAGGATGCAGCCATGATCCCTCAGGGTGCCGATCAAGGTCCGGGTGTTGAGCGTACAGGCGGTTTGTCCGGTGGCAATTGCCTGCGCCGCCGCTGTGCCGGCCGCCTGCCCGTAGAGCATGCATAGAAGCTG
>Ga0310690_10003091_pt1 | contig 25642 bp, 16 predicted proteins | sample AusTroGonzalo_MG_2_FD_207661 | JGI IMG/M metagenome (GOLD analysis project Ga0310690, IMG submission 207661) | Bovine rumen microbial communities from tropical cattle in Woodstock, Queensland, Australia - Gonzalo_04 (v2) (version 2) | ecosystem: Host-associated > Mammals > Digestive system >... | reverse complement strand
CGATGCTTGTTACGCTCTCGGGGATAGTGACGGTAGTCAGACTGCTACAACCAGAGAAGGCTTCCTCTCCGATACTTGTCACACTCTCGGGGATGATAACGGAAGTCAGACTGCTACAACCAGAGAAGGCTTCCTCTCCGATACTTGTCACACTCTCGGGGATGATAACGGAAGTCAGACTGCTACAACCAGAGAAAGCCTCGCCTCCGATGCTTGTCACGCTGTTAGGGATAGTAACGGAGGTCAGACTGCTGCATTCATAGAAAGCATTCTTTTCTATGCTTGTCACACTGTTGGGGATGGTGACGGAGGTCAGACTGCTGCAATGATAGAAAGCCCCGCCTCCGATGCTTGTCACGCTGTTAGGGATAGTAACGGAGGTCAGACTGCTGCAACCAGCGAAAGCACTGCTCCCGATGCTTGTCACGCTGTTGCCAATGGTGACAGAGGTCAGACCGCTGCAACCAGCGAAAGCACTGCTCCCGATGCTTGTCACACTGTTGGGGATATTGACGGAAGTCAGACCGCTGCAACCATAGAAAGCCTCGCCTCCGATGCTTGTCACGCTGTTGCCAATGGTGACGGAGGTCAGACTGCTGCACCTATAGAAAGCACTTTGTCCGATGCTTGTCACGCTGTTGCCAATGGTGACTGATGTCAGGTTATTGCAATAATAGAAAGCATAGCTTCCGATGCTGGTCACACCGTCGGCAATGCTCACGGCGGTGATGGATGAGCAGGAGGAATACCAGGACACATCGAATGGAGTGAAGTATTCTATCATCTCTCCCGTGCCGGAGATGGTGAGGGTGCCGTTTTCGAGCGTCCATGTGAGGTTAGTGCCGCATTTGCCGCTCTGCTGGGCGGACACAAACAAACTAAACAGGAGCATCACCCCTGCCAAAAAGTATTTATGTTTCATAGGGTTTAATATTTGTTTTCTGATTTATGTTTCTGTTATGTTTCTGCTTGTTATGTTCGTTTCTGTATATCTGATTGTGTTTCGTGTTCCGGATACGGGTGTTTCCTGTACTGCTTCCTCGGCAGGCAACTATTTGCGCCTGCAAAGGTACTGCTTTTTTTCGCAAAAATATATGGCAAAAAGCGGAAAAGTATTGCCCAAATCACCCAAAAACATACCCAAAGGGAACATTTCCTTTATGGTCTGATTTACAGCACCTTTTTTGATGCGTTTTTTCATACCGTCCGCCGTCATCTTTCAGCTACCCTTGAGCTACCCTTGAGCTACCCTTAGGCTACCCTTAGGCTAACTTTAGGCTAACTTTAGGCTAACCTTGCACCACCTTCGGGCGGTCGTTGCCGGTCCTATTGTGTTTCCGCTCCTCGTTGACGTGTTTTCCCCGATGTTTTTTCGAAAGACGCTACGTATGCCGTCTCTACGGGCGGACGGGTGTCCGTTTGTCTTCGCCCGCTTTTCGCTCGCTCTTCGCTCGGTCATCTCCCGCTCTTCGCTCGCTCCGGACGGTGGGCGTGCTGCCTCGGAGTTTCTGTACGAAGCCTTCCGTATATGGAGACACAAAAAAATAAATGCGCTGTAACATGCAGACCGACAGAGGATTAACCCTTTCCGCACAAGCCAAGACACACCGGAGAGACGCTTTTTTTTGGTGATTCGGGAAATAAGCCGTATCTTTGTAGTCGGAAAAGAGTGCAGTCACGCACCGACCCTCCGCGCCACAACATGAGAGACATGCTGCCCATCCGTACCTTCGCCAAGAGCCGTATCTTCCGGAACATGGCTTCGCTCGGACTGCTTCAAGCGGCCAACTCGCTCATTCCCCTCATCGTGATTCCCGTTATCACCCGCATCCTTGGAGCTGACCTCTTCGGGCGGGTGAGTTATGCGCAGAACATTGTGGCTTATCTGACGCTGCTGGTGAACTACGGCTTCGAGTACTCCGCCACCCGCCAGATAGCACTCTGTCAGGGCGATAAAGGGAAGACGCGGCGGCTGTTCTGGGCCGTAATAACCATGAAAATATGTCTGCTGGTGCTCTCGCTGATAGTGCTGTGGGGACTCTCATGGGGCATGGAGCGGATACAGGCTGACCCGCGTCTGTACTGGTACACCGCCCTTATAAACATCGGCATCGCGCTGTTCCCGACCTGGTACCTGCAGGGCGTGCAGGAGATGGAAAAGATGGCATGGGGCAACTTCATCATCCGCCTCAGCGGCGCCGTGGCTGTCATCCTGCTGGTGCGCGAAGCCGGCCAGTACCGGCTGTACCCGCTGCTGATGTCGGTTGCCGGCATCGTCACGGGCGGCGGCGTGCTGGCCTATACGGTGCGGCACTTCGGTCTGGGATGCTGGCGCACCGACCGGGAGAGCCTGCGCGAGACTGCCGCAGCGGGGCTCCCCGTTTTCCTGAACAATGTGTTCATCAGTTTCTACGCCCTGGCCAACATGACCATCCTCGGTCTCTATGCCGATGACACCGCGCTCGGGCACTACTCCGGCGCGCAACGCATCATCATGGCTCTGAACACGTTCATCATCATGCCGGTCAGCACAGCCCTTTTCCCCGAAATGAGCAGGCGCATGTCTGCGAACCCTGATGAGGGACGACGGTTCTTCCGCCTGAGCCTGCTCTGGGCTTCCGCCGCTGCCGGAGCCGCCTCGGTGGTCACTTTTGCCGCTGCCCCGCTGCTGGTGAGGCTGCTGCTCGGGCCTGACTTCGCCGAAAGCACGGCGCTGCTCCGTTGGATGTCGCCCCTGCCACTACTGGTGATGGCAGCCACGATTGTGACAGTGCAGGGGCTGTACGGACGCGGACTGCAACGCTATGCGCCGTGGGTCGGATTGGCGCTGTCGATAGTGTGCATCGTGATGAACTTCAGCCTCGTTCCGCGCTTCGGGGCCGGCGGGGCGGTCTGGAGCTGGATAACCGCCGAGATACTGGAGATACTGATTGTGAGCATCATCCTGAAAGCCGCCTGGAAAAAAACATGTTCTACCTGATAGTCTATTTCATATTGCTGGTGCTTTCGCTGCTGAATCTGCAGTACAGCGACCGCCTAAGCCGGCAGATGCTCCTGCCGCCGGTAGCGCTTCTGCTCATCGGAATAGCGGGTCTGAGGTACGAGACCGGCGGCGACTGGGACACCTATACGCAGTTGTTTGAGTCCTTTCCGTCGTTCAGCCGCCTGGTTCATCATCCGGAAGAACTGGCAGGTCTGTCCGTAGAGGAAGGGTTCACCCTGTTGTGCGCTCTGGTCAAGTCGGCCGGAGGCAATGTGCAGCATCTGTTTTTCGTTGTGACGAGCATCAACATCCTGCTCATCAGCAGCGCGCTGCCCCGCTATACCCGCTATCCGGTAATCGGCCTGCTCTGCTATTACTGCATCCTTTATTTCCAACTGGAAATGATTTACATCCGGCAGGCGACAGCCGTCGCCCTCTGTTTCTATGCGCTGCAGTATGTGCAGGATAAGAAGTTTTTCAGATTCATGTTTTTTATCCTGCTGGCATGCACTTTCCACCGCGTGGCCGCCATTATGCTCCCTCTCTATTTCGTGCTTGACCGCCGTCTGCCGACATGGGTTTACCTGGCTGTCATCGGCGGAGGCGCCTTGCTGATGCTGGAGGGCGTGCCGTGGATAAGAAACATTTTCCTGACTATTGCAGGCTGGCTTGGGGAAGGATATGCCGAAAAAGCCGAGTTCTACACGGAGCACGCGCTCTTCGCGACCTCGCGACGGCTCAGTGTCGGCTATTTCCTCAATCTCGCCCTGCTGGCTGTCTTCCTGCTGTTCCACCGCGAGGTCGTCCGGCGCCCTTACGGCACTGTCATGCTGAACATGTTCGCTCTGAGCCTGATACTTTACTATTACTGCTTCGAACTGGTGGAAGTCAGCAACCGGATGCGTATGTTCTTCAACATCGGCATCATCGTTGTGCTTCCCATGCTGCTGGAACTCCTGCCCGCATTTATGGACCGCTTGATGGGTCTGGCCGTTGTGGCGCTTTATTGTTTCAGTTTCTCGCAAGGCATCTTTCTGGAAGCCCCTCAGGCGGCGGCCTACAACCCCTACCAGAACTATATCGAATACAAACTCCATCCCCGTCCGAGCACCGGTAAGCAACGACTGGAACAATCAAAAAAAGCCTTCCGACAGGAACGAAACCGATGAAAAAGATTCTCTGTATCAACCATTCCTGCTCCCTGCATGGTGCAGAACGGGTGTTCCTTGCGGGCATCCGCGCATGCCTGTCGGCAGGCTGCGGGATATGGGTGGCTGTTCCGTCGGGAGCGCGCGACGATGGATTGCTCCATGAACTGGAGCCGCTGGTGGGCAAAGACCATATATTGCGCCTGCCTTACAAGTCGGCAGGCGGCAGCCTGTTCCGGACCTTGCTCGTCCGCCTGTATAACCTTCCCGCCGTATGGAGACTGTCCCGCTTCATACGCAGGCAGTCTATGGATTGTATCTACTCCAACACCAGCGTTACCATTGCCGGTGTGCAGACCGCCCGATGGACCGGGCTGGAGCACTTCTGGCATTTCCATGAATCCGTGACACCGCTCTCCGGATGGACGCCTGCCCTGCAGACCACCTACAGACAATGGATAGCGCGGACACGGACCACCCTGCTTTTTATCTCGCAGCGGCAGCGCCGCGAATGGGAGGAAGCGCTGGGATGCCGGCCGCAGGGACACCTCATCTACAACCCTGTGTGCCTCATGTCCGGGAAACAGCCTCCCGTCAGGCACACGGCACTGCGCATCGGCTATATCGGACGTTTCGTTCCGCTCAAGAACATCCCTCTGCTGGTTGAAGCCTTCCTGCGCTTCCGCAAGCGGCATCCTGACAGTGAACTATGGTTGTGCGGTGCCCTGGACGAACGTGAGAAGACGGAATGGGAACGGCGGTGCGGTTCCGGCCACGGTATCCGCATCCTGCTGCAGACCGATGATGCGGAATCCTTCTACCGGCAAATGGATATTCTTGCCCTGCCTTCCCTGCGCGAGACCATGCCGCTTGTAACCATAGAAGCCATGTCGGCGGGTGTTTGCGTCATACAGACCACGCAGTCGGGCATGAGCGAACTGTATGAAGACGGAGAAGACTGCCTTTTTGTCGCACCGGAACACGCGGAAGACTGGGAAAACGCCTTTGAGGCCTGTGCCGACCAGGCTTTCCGCACCCGTCTGGCCCGCAACGGACAAACAAAGACCCTGCAATATGCCTTCAACCGGCAGTTTGAAACCAAGATAAAAGAACTGATATGCGTATCATAGCCTACTATCTGCCACAGTTCCACACCATTCCGGAGAACGACCGCTGGTGGGGAAAGGGGTTCACAGAGTGGACCAGTGTCCGTCGGGCCCGTCCTCTGTTTCCCGGACACAGGCAGCCCGTCGAACCGGGCGAATTGGGCTATTACAACCTCCTTGATGCCGATACCCGCCGCCGACAGGCGGATCTTGCACGAGAAGCAGGAGTGGAAGGTTTCTGCTATTGGCACTATTGGTTCGGAGACGGCCGGCAATTGCTGGAGAAACCGTTGCAACAAGTCCTTCAGTCGGGACAACCGGACTATCCGTTCTGCATCGGATGGGCAAACGAGGACTGGCGGGCCAAAGTCTGGTCCGACACCACCGGGAAAAGCGACCGGGTACTTATCCGGCAGACTTATCCGGAAGGAGACACGGAACAGCACTTCCGCTCCGTACTGCCCCTTTTTCTGGACCGACGATACATCCGTGTGAACGGCAAGCCGTTGGTGGTTATTTACCGGCCTTTTGACCTTCCTGACGCGCGGGGTTTCATCGCCCGATGGAACGAAATGGCGCGGGAAGCTGGGTTGGAAGGTATCTTTTTTGTCGGGCATACGCTCTACTCCGCCGAGGCGGACAAAATACGGAATCTTGGATTTGATGCCGTGAATGTGGTGCGCCTGGGCGACTGCCGACGGAGCAGGCGGATGATTGTCCGGCACTGTGTGAACCTGATGCTCTATGCCCTGCACCTGATACCCTTTGTTTATTCCTACCGTGCGGCCAACCGTGTGCTTACCGGACCGGAAGGAAGGCGGGCGGATGTGTTCCCGAGTTTGATTCCGCGGTGGGACCATACCCCGCGCAGCGGAAGACGCGGATTTGTGCTGAACAGCTCCACGCCGGATCTGTTTAGGGAACAGATAAGAACCGTCAGAAAACAGACGGAACAGAAAGAGGAGGAACTCCGGATTGTGTTCCTGAAGTCATGGAACGAATGGGGGGAAGGCAACTATATTGAACCGGACAGCCTGTGGGGAAAACAATACCTGCAAGTCCTGAAAGAAGAAAACCTATGATTGTAATCAACGGACGATTCCTGACACAACGCATGACAGGCGTACACCGTTTCGCCTATGAGATGACATGCGCCCTCTGGCGCAAGGGACTCGCTTTCGTTGTCGTGGCGCCACGGGACACACGGGAGGAATATGCGTGCCCATTCGAGGTGGTGCATACGAAGGGGAAAGGCTCGCACCTTTGGGAACAGGCGGAACTGCCGCACTATCTGCACAAGCACTACCCGGGAGCCTTGCTGATTACATGGACAGGACTGAGTCCGCTGTGCTACAGCCCTTCGTACTACACCATCCACGATGTGTCGTATCTGGAGAACCCTGCGTGGTTCAGTCTCCGCTATTATCTGTTCTATCGCCTGCTGACTCCTATAGCGGCCGCCCGCTCGCAACGGATACTGACGGTAAGCCGGTTCTCCAAACAGGAGTTGCAGAAACATCTGTCCCTGCCGGCAGAAAAAATCACCGTGGTGTACAATGCGGTGGAGAACATGCCCGAAGGAAAAATGCAGGAGACAAACGAACCGTATATTCTGTCGGTCTGCTCTATGGATCCGCGCAAGAACCTTCGTCGGCTGACCGAGGCCTTCACCAATATGGAAGATACAGGATACAGGCTCTATCTGGCAGGCGGAAGCCACACCGCCTTCCGGAACAGCGGAGCAATGCCGGAACGGAATTCTGACAGAATCCGTTTTCTGGGTTATGTCTCCGATGAGCAGCTCTGCAGCCTGTACCGTAACGCGGTCGCTTTTGTCAGCCCGTCGGTGTATGAAGGATTCGGCATCCCCAATCTGGAAGCCATGCGGCAGGGATGCCCCGTTGTGGTGTCTGACATACCGGCTTACAGGGAGGTCTGCGGAGATGCGGCCCTGTACTTCAACCCGCACGACACGGCCTCCATACAGGCCGCTCTCCGCGAACTGACCGGCAACAAAACCTTGCAGGAGACATTGCGTGCTAAAGGACGCGGGCGCTACACGATGTTCAGTTGGGAGCGTTCGGCTGAAACTGTCATGAATTTAATTGAAGAAGATGAAAGATAAACTGAAACTGGCTTTCACGGGCAACAGCGCCCAGACCATGCTCAACTTCCGTGCAGGCGTGATGAGTGACTTTGTACGACAAGGCTATGAGGTGACAATGATAACGCCCCGGGACTGCGATATCAGTGTGTGTGAAAAGGAAGGCATACGGTTTATCGCCATTGACATCGACTGCAAAGGAACCAATCCTGTTGCAGATCTGAAACTGATGGAGCAACTGACCAATATCTACCGCAAGGAACAGTTCGACTTTGTTTTTCATTACACCATCAAGGCCATCATCTATGGCTCAATAGCGGCCAAACGCTGCGGACTCAAACAGATTTCCGTAGTCACCGGCTTGGGCTATACGTTCCTTCGCAGGAACTGGCTGTTTCTTCTTTCACGCGCCATGCACCGCTTCGCCCTCAGACAGGCATGCCAGGTGTGGTTTCTGAACAAGGATGACCGGGATGATTTCGTGCGTCATCGTATCATACCCCTGCAAAAAACATACCTTATTCACGGCGAAGGGGTCAATACATCCTGTTTTGAAGCGGCAGAACTGCCGGAAGGACGTTTTCGTTTTCTGTACGTAGGACGCATGCTGTACAGCAAAGGCGTAAAACTGTTTGTTGATGCGGCCGCCGGACTGAAAAAGGAATACCCTGAGGCGGAATGGGCACTGCTTGGTGCTCTGGATGCACAAAATCCGGATGCCGTATCGCCGGAGACGATGGAACGCTGGGTGCAGCACGGAGTGGTGAAATACCTGGGTGTGACAAAGGATGTGCGACCGTATATACGGCAATGTACCTGTCTGGTGCTGCCGTCCTACTACCGTGAAGGAGTACCCCGTGTGCTGATGGAGGCCGCAGCCATGACACGCCCAATCATTACAACAGACTCCGTAGGATGCCGTGACGTAGTGGACCACGGAGTGAATGGTTTGCTCTGTCAGCCGCGTGACAAAGACAGTCTGGTACAGGCTATGCGGGAGATGCTGGCTCTGAGCAGGCACGAACTGCAAGAAATGGGAGAAAACGGACGCCGCAAAGTGACTGAATGTTTCGACGAACGGCTGATTATCAATGAATACAAACAGGCCTGCGAACGGTATATCCACCATGCTTAATGTTTCTGTTGTTCTGTACAAACCGGATACAGAGCGGGTAACAGCTCTGTGCGAGGAGATGCTTCAGGCGGAGTGCGTCAGGAAGATTTATCTGTTGGACAACTCGCCGGAGGAAGCACCGTCCGAATGGCAGGACGCGCTGAACCGTCTGCCGCACCGGAACAAAACGCCCCAAATCAAGTACCAGTGGAATAACGCCAACCTGGGGTACGGACGGGCGCACAACATCGCCCTGCGGAAAAGCATCTACCACAGAACTGCCTTCCATCTTGTCATAAACGATGATGTCCGGGTGAAATGCGAAGACTTGGACCGGCTGCACCATTTCATGGAGCATAATCCGAATGTCGGTTGTGTCATGCCCAAAGTCATCTATCCCGACGGCGATTTACAGTATCTCTGCAAATTGCTCCCTACTCCGCTGGATGTGTTTGGCCGCCGTTTCCTCCCTGCATGGCTTATGAAAAGCCGCAACAGCCGCTACGAACTGCGCGCTTCCGGCTACAGCCGCATGCTCAATGTCCCGTATCTCAGCGGCTGTTTCCTCTTCCTTCGCACGGAGGCGGTTCTGCAGGCGCGCCTGTTTGACGAGCGCTACTTCATGTATCCTGAGGATATTGACCTCACCCGCACCATCCACCGCGACTGGCTCACCCTCTTCCTGCCCGACATTACCATCGTGCATGACCACGCTCGGGCTTCCTACAAAAGCCTGCGCATGACTTGGATACACATTGTCAACATGTGCCGCTATTTCAATAAATGGGGATGGTTCTTCGACAGCGAGCGCCGCCTTGTCAACCGCCTCACACTGGAGCAACTCTCCTCACCTACAGCATGATAAGCCTGTAACTCAGATACGCTGCATACACAATCAGCAGCAGCGCGCCTTCCCAGCGTTTCACTTCCTTGCGCTTGTTCGTCTCCACAAACAGCCACACCAGTGCACAGCCGAGTGCCGCCATCAGACTGTCAAGCACAAAACCCTTGTACGCCGGCAGAGTCTGTATGGCTCCGCTCACGCCGAGCACGAGGAACACGTTGAAGATGTTGCTGCCAAGCACATTGCCCAGTGCGATGTCACTGTTCTTGCGGATGGCAGCGACTACTGATGTCGCCAGTTCGGGCAGCGAGGTTCCCAATGCCACGACGGTCAAACCTATTATTGCCTCGCTCACGCCGAGGTCGGTGGCGATATGCACCGCGCTTTTCACTATCATTTCGCCGCCTGCCACCAAGCCGCACAGACCTGTCGCTATCAGCAGCAGCGCGCGCCACACGGGCATCGGAGCCACCGTCTCTTCCTCCTTGTCCTTGTTTCTGCCCATGAAAAATGTCACAACCATATATACCACGAACATCACAAGCAGAGCCACCGCCTCCCAGCGGCTGATGCCGCCTGTCCATGCGAATGCCAGCACCAGCACGCCCGCTATTGTCGCCATCGGGATGTCTATAAGGCGCGAAGTGTGTTGTGACACCACCGGACACACTACCGCTGTCAGACCCAAAATGACGAATGTGTTGATGATGTTCGACCCGAGGATATTGGTCACGGCAAGGTCGGTCGAACCGTCACTTACTGACACCATGTTCACCACGAACTCCGGCATGGAGGTCCCGAAGGCCACCACGGTCAGACCGATAACAAGGTCCGACACGCCGATGCGCTTGGCCAGTCCGGACGCGCCGTCCACAAGCCAGTCCGCCCCTTTGACCAGAAACACAAGCCCGAATATCAGGGCTGCCGCCAGTATCCACGGATTGTCAAACAGCGGAATAAGAAAATCAAACATACCTCACTCCTTATATATTTATAGGTACATCACACGTTGAACAGGAAGTGCATTATATCGCCGTCCTGCACCAGATAGTCTTTGCCTTCCACTCCAAGTTTGCCTGCAGCGCGGCATGCGGCCTCGCCGCCAAGACTTATATAGTCCTCATACTTGATTACTTCCGCCCTGATAAAGCCTTTCTCGAAGTCGGTGTGTATCACGCCCGCGCACTGCGGTGCTTTCCAGCCGGCCTTGAAGGTCCATGCCCGCACTTCGTCCGAACCGGCGGTCAGGAAGGTCCTGAGGTCGAGCAGCGCGTAGGCGGCTTTTATCAGCCTGTTCACGCCGGACTCCTCCAGTCCCATCTCCTGCAGGAACATCTGCCGCTCCTCGTAGGTGTCCAGTTCGGCAATCTCCGCCTCGGTCTTTGCTGCCAGCACCAGCACCTGTGCGTTCTCGCCTTTCACTGCCTCGCGAACCTGCTCCACGTAGGCGTTTCCAGTCACGGCAGAGTCCTCGTCCACATTGCACACGTACATCACCGGCTTGTTGGTCAGCAGGAACATCTCTTTCGCCACTGCCTCTTCTTCCTTGTTTGCCAGTTCCACCGTGCGCGCCGACAAGCTTTGCGACAGAGCGTCCTTGTATTTCATCAGCACCTCAAGAGCAGTCTTTGCCTGCTTGTCGCCGCCGGCTTTCGCCTGTTTCTCGGTCTTTTGTATGCGTGCTTCCACGGTCTCGAGGTCTTTCAGTTGCAGTTCCGCCTCTATCACCTCCTTGTCGCGCACCGGATTTACTGTGCCGTCCACATGCACCACGTTCCCGTCGTCAAAGCACCGCAACACATGGATGATAGCGTCTGTCTCTCTGATGTTTGCGAGAAATTTGTTGCCCAGTCCCTCGCCTTTGCTTGCGCCTTTCACCAGACCGGCTATATCCACTATCTCCACCGTCGTAGGTATTACGCCGCGCTCGGGTTTGCATAGTTCGCCCAGTTTCACCAACCGCTCGTCAGGCACCGTTATCACGCCCACATTCGGCTCAATCGTGCAGAACGGGAAGTTCGCTGACTGCGCCTTGGCGTTGCTAAGGCAGTTGAACAGGGTCGATTTGCCCACATTGGGCAGGCCTACTATACCACATTTCATATATCTGTGTCCTTTCTTTTGCAAAAAACATGCAAAGGTAAGGATAAATTTGCATATATGCAAAAAATACTCTACTTTTGCAATGAAATCACATCGGCCGTCTGCGGAAACCCGCCTGTCGCTTGCCTTTCACCCCGCTCTGATTGCACTATGATTATGCTATTAATATCGGGTGATTATCGGGTGATTATTGGGTGATTGCCGTGTCTTTGCGCCGGCAGAAGCGATAGAACGTAAGGACAAATGAAGATTCTCATTGCACCGCTCAACTGGGGGCTTGGTCATGCCACGCGCTGCATACCCGTCATACGCCGGTATCTCGCTGAAAAGCATGAGGTCGTACTCGCCGCAGACGGCGACAGCCTGCTGTTGCTCAAGCGTGCTTTCCCTACATGCCGCCTCATCACTCTTGCGCCGCTTGAACTCAGATACTCGCGGACTAACAGCCAGACATGGGCGGTTCTGCGCTCTCTGCCCGCACTGCTCCGCTTCTCTTTCGCTGACCACAGGCTGCTCTCGCGCCTGCTGCAAGACGAACATTTTGACCTCGTAATCTCTGACAACCGTTTCGGACTCTTCCCGTCCAAGAACAGGGACAAAAGCACCGCCTTTGTCTATATCACTCACCAGCTTCACATCCGCCTGCCGCGTTGCTGGCGCTGGTTGGAGCCGCTTGCCTGTATGCTGCACCGCTCCATATACCGCCGTTTTGACGAACTCTGGGTGCCGGATTATGCCGATGAAAACAAGCGTCTGAGCGGTTTTCTCGGTTCTGGCGGAGAACAGGAGAACGCACGGTATATCGGACCGCTTTCGCGCTTCACTCCCTCTGACAGCATACGCCGCGACTACCACACTGTGGCCGTCCTCTCCGGACTTGAGCCGCAGCGCACTCTGCTTGAAAAGCAGCTTGTTAAACGTTATGAAAATGCCGATGAGACCTTGCTGATTGTGCGGGGCAGGGTGGGTGAACCGTTTGTCCGCACAAGCCGCTGCAACATTACCCTTGTCCCTTCGCTGCCCGACGAACTGCTTGTTCCTCTCTTGCAGGGGGCGGAACACATCATCTGCCGTAGCGGATACTCGTCAATCATGGATTTGGCGGCTCTCAATCTCCTTCACAAAGCCGAACTTGTCCCCACTCCCGGGCAGCCGGAACAGGAGTATCTGGCTTCATACATGAAGGACTATCTCAGCCGCCTTGCGCCGTCGCCCGCTTGAGCGACATAGAATTCCGCTGTCAGTCCGGTGCGTTTTTGGTAGTTTTCTCCGACCGTTCTTTTGAAATCTTCCACAGCGTCCTCTTTCACTAACGACACGGTGCAGCCCCCGAAGCCTCCGCCTGTCATTCTGCTCCCGAGGACTCCCTCGGCCGTCCATGCGGCCTCCGCCATGGCATCCAGTTCCGCGCCTGTCACCTCATAATCGTCCCGCAATGAGACATGGCTTTCGTTCATCAGCCGCCCGAAAGTCCTGATGTCGCCGCCCTTTAATGCCTCCACCGCTTTCCTCGTCCTCTCTGCCTCGCTCACCACGTGCTTTGCACGCCGTTTTACCACGTTGCCGCCTATCAGTCCTTCTGCCTCCGCGAACTGCTCCATAGTCAGCTCTGCAAGGTGCTGTATGTCAAAGGCTTTGCGTATCTCTTCCACCGCCTTGCGGCATTGCGCCACACGCTCGTTATATACTCCCGACGACAGTTTATGTGGACTCTTGGTGTTGGCAAGCACAATCTTCAGCCCTGCCATGTCCAGAGGCACCCACTCGCACTCCAAAGTGCTGCAATCCAGATACATGGCATGGTTCTCTCTTCCTTGTGCCGAGGCGAACTGGTCCATGATGCCGCACTGCACGCCTGCATACTCGTGTTCCGCTGCCTGCGACATGAGCGCAACGGCCGTCCTGTCGAAGCCGCCGTGCAGTATGTCGTTGAACGCGAAAGCCGTCACCACCTCCATGGCCGCAGACGACGAGAGTCCCGCGCCGAGCGGCACGTCTCCCGCATACAGCAGGTCATAACCCTTGTCAGGCTTCACACCTTTTTGGGCAAGTTGTGCCAATGCGCCGAGAGCGTAGTTCACCCAGCACTTGCCTTCTATAGGCCGCCACTCGTCCGCGATACCGATTTCTTTTTCTTCCGGCATGTTCATGGAGGCGAAGCGCAGTTTCCCAGTGTTATTCGGCGCCATCAGCAACGATGTGCCGAAGGTCAGTGCGCAGGGGAAAACCCGTCCGCCGTTGTAGTCGGTGTGTTCTCCGATAAGGTTCACGCGCCCTGGCGCGAAGAACACTGCATCGGCCTCATGGCCGAAGATCTCGTTGAAAGCAGGAATGAGTCGTTCTGTTGTCATCATAATGGGGCGTGGTTCGGCCGACAATGCCGCATTCCGTCTGCAAAGATACGACTTTTTACCCACCCCTGCAAATTTATCGGCTGATAATTTTCACAAGAACATTTTTCACGATGGTCCGCTTAGAATCCGGACACCCTCTTCTGACTTGTTGAACTGCACTGTTTGGGGTTTTGGCGCATTTTTATTGGGAGATTTGGTGGATTTTGCTTGAGAAACAATCGTTCCTCAAGGGATAAGACCTTGGGGGCACTTCGTTTTTATAGTCTTACTCCGAAGTTTCAGATGCATTGGGAAGATTTGACAGAGGCGGTCGTACACGGGGCCGCCTCTATAACGGGGGTTGCTTTCTGCTCCTCTTATGCTCCCTTCTTTCGTCCGTTGTGCCGGCTGTGAGCCGGCATTTGTCTGTATCCATTGGGGCGGATATTATCCGGCAAAGGTATTCTTCCGTTATGTCGGAATCGGATTCCGGCATCGCCGCCTGAGGCAAGTCTCTTTTTGGCGGTTTCAGGGCAATATCCTTGCCCGCTTGAATCCGCCTTGCCCCGATGTGAATAAAAAATAATGTCACATTTTGCCATATTTTCGCTTTGTTCTCTTGCAGATATAAATATTATTCTGTACCTTTGCGGCGGAATATTTGATTGCATGCTGAACCATACCAAACGCGCAACTGACATTTCCTCCGAACAGGTGGCAGGAAGAGAATGTGACGGCCTTCGCGCTGTACAACTCGTTGCAGCGTGCGGCGGCTGATTTCCTGTAGGCTGCCGCATGCCTGCGTTATGCACAGGCATGACAAATGGCGCGACAAAACAGGGGGCAGTGTGAAACAGGGAAGACAAAAATACAAAACAACCATTTTATATTTATATTAATCCAAAACAATTAAATTTTATGAAAAAACATTTATTATGTCTGAGTGCACTCCTCTTGTTTGCATTCACAGCCGTACAGGCGCAGATGAACCCGGTTCCTCATCGCAATGCAGCACCCGTTGCAGTTAGTAATTCGGCAGGCGAAGAAACAGGTATTGTTATTAAGGTAAACAAGCCGCTTGACTGGGACAATGTTTATATTGAGGTTTATAATTCTGGAACTAACCAATATTCCGATTACCTATGCAACCAACTGCAGGGAGACATTTATACATATACAATACCCGACAACACAGCATTTGATAACATTTTTTTCCTAAATTCTTTCGGGGATGATATGATTTACGGAGCAGTGGCTGTTCAAAACATAACCGAAGAAATGTGTTTCCGGTTGGGTAATGAAGTAACCACAACTACGGATGGCGGTTACACATATAAAACAGTGTCATGTGAGATGATTGATTGTGTCCAACCCATCAGCATTCATCTCACCTCACTTGACAGTTATAGTTTCACCCCGTATATTTTTGCGTGGGATGCGTCTCACATGGAAGAAGGTGAGGAAACGGGAGAAAGTGTTGACTTGGGAAAATTGAGCCAATGGCCGGGAATACCGATGACTTCAATAGGCAACAATCAATATACATATACATTTGATGAGAGTGTATCAAAGGTCAATATCATTTTCAACAAAGGTGACAACAGCGGGTATCAAACCGTTGATATAGAAAACGTAACAAGTTCAACTTGTTATAAGTTTGACGGCACCTCTCCGTATAATTCCGTAGCAGACAGACACTATTTCGGCTATGTTGTGACAGATTGTTCGGAAACAAAATACCAAACAACCACGATCCGCTTCAACCCATATACTGTAGATTGGGACATAGCTTATCTGTATGTGTGGACGGGCAGCAATTATTATAATGATTATGGGGCAAAAAAACTGGTTGCAGCACAGCAGATGACACTGGCCGACGACGGTTGGTGGACCTATTCGTTTGAAAATGTTCCGGGAACATCTTTCTATGTCGGGTTTGGTTATCAACAAGACAGCTATCCGGATTACTACAACAGTTCAACCACCTATTCAGGCTCAACATGTTTTGAGATGAACAGTGATAACTATCACATCTATTTGCAACAGGTGGATTACAGAAAACTGGAAACAGAAACCGTTACCATTCGTTTCAATCCCTATACCGTTACGTGGGACAATGCATGGTTGTCTGTTGCTTCTCAAAAGACACTGGTTGCAACACAGCAGATGACGATGGCCGACGATGGCTGGTGGACATACTCGTTTGAGATTCTGAAAGGGGCAGATTTCTCTGTCAGATTTGATTCTCAACAAGATCAGGGCGGTGAAAGGTGCTCTACTAGTTCAACCACATCAACATCCAACTGTTTCGAGATAAATAAAGGTTCTCTGCAACAAGTGAACTACAGGAAACTTTCGTTGGATGAAAACAACTCTTTCACCATTCACGTGGCTACGGCGGGCACTTTCGGGCAAATGATGGTGCAGAAACTCGGTGACAGGACGTGGACGGATATATTGTCTCTGACCGTTACCGGCTCGCTGAACGACGAGGACATGAAATATTTTGCCCGCATGACAAGCATGCGACAATTGGATTTGTCGGGTGCGGAAATCATAAATATTACAGGGTGCGGAAATTTGACATCTTTGTTAAGTGTTGTACTGCCAAGTTCTTGTGTAATGATCAGTGATGGTGCATTTAAGGGTTGCACGATGCTGTCCTCTATCAACTTGAACAAGATTCAGTCAATCGGCAATAGTGCTTTTTCTGGTTGCACACGGTTTACCTCCTTGACTCTGGAAAATGTACAGTCAATCGGCAATAGTGCTTTCTATCAATGCAACAGAATCACTTCGTTGTCTTTGCCGAAAGTGCAGACTATCGGCCAGTTGGCATTCGCGACAAATAGTAGTGAGTCTTATTCTTCTTTTGTTTACTCATCGGCCCTCACTTCCGTAACAATGCCCGTGGTAACAACTATCGGCCGTCAGGCATTTTATCAGAATCGAAATCTTGCTTCTGTTTCCATGCCGTTGGTTACGGAAATCGGAGAATTGGCTTTTGCCAATTGTCACGCTTTGGCAAAAGTGGATATAGCGAATGTGACAAATCTCGGGACGGCCGCATTTGCGATGTATGATGATAGATATAATAGGGATGATGATAGTGGTTCTTATAATGCACAATTAACGGAAGTCTCCTTGTCGGATGAACTGGACAGAATTCCGGACTATTGTTTCAGGGGTTGTGATAAACTGACCTCGCTCTCGTTGCCGAAGGCACTCAAGTCAATAGGGGAATCAGCACTTCCTTTCATCGCTTCTGTGGAGTTGCCGGACGGTGTGACTAGTGTTGGAAGCGGTAATTTCACCAATGCCACCTCCATCACCATTCCGGCAAGTGTGACTTCATGGAGCGCCTATTCCTCCTCTTGGAAAGATGTGTATTGCTATCTGGTGGCTCCTCCTGCTTTCAGTGTCTTCAACACCGAAACAATGAATGCGTCCACGCTGCATGTTCCTGCTATCAGTCTGGCTGCCTACAAACTGCATGACAACTGGTATCATTTTGGCAAGATAGTGCCAATGGAAGGCGATATTGACAATCTTGTGATTAGCAGCAACTTCACCCTGCTGACCACTGACGGCATTGCCGACAAGGCTGACCTCACCCTCAACCCTTACGGGGCATTGAATTTGAGCGCGGAAAACGCTCTTACAATCGGCAACTATGTGCAGCAGATTAATACAAAAAAGAATTACTCAAGCAAATACTCTTATGATGAGAATGGCAATTATCAATACTATTACTACTCTTATATGCCATATACCGGCATGCTTCTTGCCAATTCTGCCATTACTGCGGACAATGTAACTGTCAGACTGGTACCGTGGACCAATAGATGGAATTTCTTCTCGCTGCCGTTTGATGTGAACATGACAGATATCACCATCGGGACGGAAGGTTCGGGTACGGTAGGAACATCGCAGTGGGTAATACGCGAATATTCGGGTGCAAACCGCGCATCGGGCAACGGCACGACATGGAACAACGTACCCGCTGACGGCGTACTGAAAGCCAATACCGGCTACATTCTCTACTGGGTACTTGAAAATTCCGGTTCAACCAATGAATCGTTCTACTATTACTTCAACATGCCGGCCGTTAAGAACGCCAACATGCAGAATATCTTCGCCACGGGCGATGTCATTGTGCCGCTGACCGAGTACTCCGCCGAGTTCCCGCAGAACCGCAGCTGGAATCTCGTCGGCAACCCGTACCCCTGTGCGTTCAATATTCAGCAGATGGACTTCAATGCTCCGATCACCACGTGGAACGGCAGCGGCTATACGGCGTATTCCGTGGAGGACGACAGCTATATGCTCCGTCCCGCAGAGGCGTTCTTCGTGCAGGCTCCGCAGGGGACGACGGGCCTCACATTCCGTAAAGAGGGACGTTCTGTTGTGAATACCGTCGAAGTGACATACGAAGAATACCAGAACAATTATTATTACAATTACAATGCACCTGCAAGACGGGTTGCCGCACACAATCCCGCCCGCAAGGTATTCAACTTTACACTCTCCAATGCGGACTATACCGACCGTGCGCGTCTCGTGCTGAACGGACAGGCTTCGGCGGACTACGAACTGACCCGCGATGCGGCGAAGATGCTGTCACAGGACAAGACGGTGCCGCAACTCTGGCTGACCGACAACGGCGTACGCTATGCGATTGACGAGCGTCCAGAACAGAGCATGTACGTACTCGGTGCGTTCTTCGGCAAGACGGGCGAATACACGCTGCACCTGAACATGCCACAGAATGAAGACCGCCGCATTCAGATTACCGACACGGAAACAGGTGCTGCCACCGAGCTGACCAACGGCGACTATACCTTCACGACCGATGCCGGAACTTTCGACAGCCGTTTTGTCATCTCGTTCGCTCCGCGTGTGGCAACCGGTATCGACGACACACAGTCCCTTACCGCTCCAGCAAAGACCATTGAGAACGGCTCTCTGATTATCACCACCCCGCAAGGAAAGAAATATACAGCAGGAGGAATTGAATTATGAAACGCTTATTAATCAGCATTGTGACCCTGTGCCTGTGGGCGTTCTGCCTGCATGCCCAGCAAGGGGAGTTCGACCCCGCCAATCCTGGCGACCCGCAGCCGTTCTACAGCCTGACCGTGCAGGTGTCGCCTGCGGCGGGAGGTACGGCGAACATAACGCGCACAATGGTGGCGGTAGGGCAGGAAGTGACTCTGCGCATCACGCCTGAAAAAGGGTTCACGTTCCGGCAATGGGTATGTGGTGAAGAAGTACTCTCCACCGACACCTATCTGTCTTATACGATGCCTGAACGCAATGTCACCGTGACGGCGCAATTGGTCTATGAACCGGAGGCGTTCAATCCCGAATCGCCGGCCGATCCGCAAGGACAGGGGGAAAACGTGAAAAGGCATCTGGTTACGGTTTATACTTCACCCTCTGTCGGCGGAACGGTCAATGTGTCATCTTTCCGTATGCAGGAAGGGGAACAGCAGCAGCTGTATGCCTACAACAACGCGGGCTATGAGTTCATCGGCTGGTATGTGGGCGACAAACTGGAATCGCAGACCAATCCCGTCACACTGACAATGCGCGAAAGCGACATCACTCTGACGGCACGCTTCCGCTTCAATCCTGCGTCACCTGACGACCCGGGAGCCAATCTCTATGATGCAGCCACAGGAACATTAATCATTGACCGCTTCACACCCGGCCGGCTGAGCGATGCCATATATTCTCTTTTGGGAGAGAACGGTTACGGCAGTGTTACATCTTTGACAGTTGTCGGCGAAATGGCAGCTGCCGATTACGGTGTGGTGTGTTCTTTCGGCAATCTGGAACTGATTGACTTCAGTCAGACCACAGGTTATACTGCCGTTCCGTCATGGGCTTTTGAAGACCGGAACAAACTGCAGCGGCTTCTTCTTCCCGCCACCGTGGAGACAATAGGAGCCAATGCCTTCTATGGTTGTTCCGCACTCAAGGAGTTGGTGTTTTATGCACCTGCCCCTCCTGTTGCGGAACAGGAAGGTGACATATTTGACGGTATCGGAAACGAACTGGTCGTGCGCGTACCGGCTGCCTCTGCGGCACTATATGAAACAAGCACTCTGTGGAATCGTTTTGTCATTCTGCCGATGGATGTTCAGTCGCTGAATGTCACATTGCCGGAAGACAAGGTTGCACTCTATGAGAACATGTTTCTCGAACTCCTCGACACCAAAAGCGGTCAGCTGCGCCGGTATGTGATTACCAAACGCAACCGGTATGCGTTCACCGGGGTATTTGATGAGACAGCCTACCAACTTACCTTGCGCAACGCGCAGAATATGGTCTTCGGGCAGGAGATGGTGACGTTTGCCGGCAATGACACCACAGTTGTTTTCTCTTCCTTACGCACCCCCGTTAATGTAAGCATACAGGTGCTGGATGCCAAAGGGGAGAATGTAAATGAACATGTAGCCGTTACTTGGTATGACGCTGAAGACAGACAATTGCAAAGCGGAACAGAAATCACCAAACAGGCAGAAGGTGACATTTTAAAGTATCATCTGCTATTGGACGCTACTTTGATGTCGGAATACATGGAACCGGAAGACGGTGTATATATTGTAAGTGCAGAACAGACAGCGATCCAATGCAAACTGCAAAACATACCGGCGGTTACATTGACGGGTATTGTCAGTGACAGTCTTACTTCCGCACCGGTTCAGGCGGCGACCATCTCCGTCAAGCAGACCGTAAAAAACAAATATCAGAAGTTGTTTACGGCAGAGACAGATGCCGAAGGTCGTTTCTCTCTCTCAGTTTTGGATATACAGAACACTACGATAGTGATTACTGCGGATAATTATGCAAAGAAAGCCATCGCAGAGACCCGATTGCAGGAAGAACAAAAGATTGCCTTGAGTCCGTCCAGAGGAACCATGCTGACACTTCACATGCAATACACTTCCGCTACCACAGATGCCGCACAGCAGACATCACAGGACAGATATGCAGACTATTCCGACTTGCTGTTTGTAATAAAGAACAAAACACAAAACAAGTGGATTGACGATTACGAATATAACTTCCCGCAGATACTGATTAAAGACGCGGCCAATCCTTCTGACGAAATAGAACTGGCTGTTCGCAGTGCCAACGGTGTTTTTGCGCCATATACCGTATTGGCTACTGTCAATGAAGCCTATCGCGCAAACGCTTCGCTGCAACTTGTGGAAACAGGTGGCATAAACGCATTTTGCTCTCAGGCTCCGGAAGGCAGTGTGCGCGCCATGCTGTACAACAATGCCGGCATATTGGTGAACAGCGGGCTGTACGATGACAAAGGGGTTTCTTTCCATCATTTGCCTGCCGGACAATATACTTTGGTCACTATGACCGACAACAACATGCTTCGCAGTATGGGCAGATTATCGGATTTTGAGAAGTTCAATCTGAAGGCTGCGGAAGACTATGACAGGTCCGAACTGACCGTAAACGACGGTCTGATAACAGAAGCCAGGATATCGTCAATACCGGAGTATAAAGAATTTCCCGATTATCTGAAAGACGGCGCGACTTTCTCCGCCAACAAATCATCTCTGGTAGTTGGAGACTACTTGACATTGCGCAGCCAGATTGACTTCCTTCCGCAGTATAAAGACAAAGTGAGCGATGTGAAACTTGTTGTGGTTCTGCCACAATCTGTACAATTGGTTGAGAATGCGGTTTTGGTAGGCTCCAAAGCAGGAAGTTATAGCGTCAGTCAGCAGGAAGTAACCATTCCGTTGGAAAAATACAACGACTTGGTGCGTTTCTGCGTCATTCCCGCATCAGAAGGAACATTCCGCACCGGAGCGTATATCCGGTTCAATTCGGAGGGCAAGACCTATAACCTGCCTCTCGGTTCGGCTGCATTCGATGTGGAAAATGCCAAAATTGCCGCCTATATCAAATATTCTAACAAACAAATCATAGCATCCGGTCTGACAACTCCCAATTCGGAGGTTGAATTGTACGACAATGATGAGTTGATAGGAATAGTGAAAGCCAAGCCAAGCGGATTATGGCAGTTGGAAGCAGAGATGCCGTATGCCTATAACCTATCAAAACACAAGGTATATGCCCGCATAACCACACCGCTCGGAATAAAGATGATGACAAAAACAAAGAATTTGTTTTATAACATTTCCTCCAATCCCGAATTGCGTACGATAGAGATGAAAGTATTTGAACAAGGTGCTTTGCATGCTGCTGTTACATGGGATTATGAGAAGGCTACGGTTAATCCGAACAGTTATCAATACACCGCTCGTGATGCTTCATTTGAATTTTATGTTGATTTTGCAAATAACATTAATGTCAAAGGTGTTAATCTAATCTTATACATGCATGAGGGGCAACACACCTTACCCTTGAAATATGATGCCGCAAAAGACAAATGGGTAGGCACTATTGGTACCGGTGGATTAGGAGAGACTGGAAATGGTGTTATCAATGTCGGTGCACAAGTCTATTATAAATCGGATGAGTATTATTTGGATGCAAACTGGTTACATGATTTATTGTCTGCCAATAAAGAACCTGATAATGCAAAACATGTTGAAGACAGGAAGACAAAAAAAGGGAAAACAGATAATGAAGACAGCGTGATGGAACGCATTTTCGCCGCTATTGAACAGAATGATATGAATTTAGCAAGTCATCTTCTGGATTCTTTAGAAGCTGATGTAATTATTAACGAAGAAGAAATTTCCGAAGCGGAGATTCAACAAATACTTGACAATAATGATAATATCCTTAACCAATATCCCATAAATGTATTCTCTACGGACATACAAATAATTCAGGATTCGCTCGCCACTTTAACGAATGGAATGACTATTGGTGACTGCAAGGGCTTAAATCAAGCAGACTTGACAGGTGAGGGTTATACCATATTCCCAAAAACTAACGGGGACAATTTATACATTTTTTCTTCGGAGGATAAATGGGAGGTAATAGACTTTACTGAAAATATTCACTACACGGTTGATTTGCAATCCAATGGTGAACTGGCTAAATGTATAAGACGTATAAAAAATGCCGATGGAGATAATGGCTTTATCCAATTTTTTGAAGAAGCCAACAATGCTTATCAGAAGTTTAATGATATGGTACAAGCTATTGCAGGCGTTATTACCTCATTTCAAGAGACATTAACAAAGCAAAATGCAGCTCTACGTGAGCAACAGGGGCTTTTGAAAAAAGCCTTCCGCAACTGTGCCAACAAACCACACCTGCAAAAATCAGTTGTACAAACGAGGGCTCTCAATCATGTAAAGATACAAACAAATCACACCCAACTCACTTCAGTAGGACGTTTCCGCGCTTTGCAAACAGGCCCTGGCTTTTCGATACTTGCCGTAGGTGGCACTTTTTTAAGCGGCATAAAAGACGGTTACGAATTGTATAATTTATACCAAAGTACTGTTCCATGTCCTGACGATGAAGCAAATGCTATGAGCATCCGCCGTGATATTGCATCTTTCGGGCGAGTTGCAGGTATTTATTATGTGGCACAAATAGGTGTTTCAATTGCCCAGTTAATAATTTTTAATACCTCAATAGGCGCATCGTTCTTTACGGCAGGCACTTCGTTAATAACAGCCGGTATTGCAATCGGGGTAGTAGTAGCCACGTATGTAGCCACAGTTGCATACGGAGAGATATTTAATGCAAGAATTAAGACTTACGAAGCCAGAATTAAAGCATTGGAATGCAATAAAGAACCAGATCCGGAACCAATACCTATACCTATACCGGAAACGTACGACCTTTCTCCAATTGATATAGAACCGATTTTCCCTGATCTACAAGCACATATTGACCCCTCCGGATTCGTATATGAAGGAGTGGAGAACAATCGGGTGGAAGGCGTGAAAGCTACAGTTTATTATAAGGACACGCACGAAAATATGTTCGGTGAACAAGTGGAAGAAGATGTCATGTGGAATGCATGGGATTATGATCAGGAGAATCCTCAATACACGGATGCGGAGGGTATGTACCAGTGGTTTGTTCCGCAGGGTCTCTGGCAGGTGCGCTTCGAGAAGGAAGGTTACGAGCCAACGCAGAGCGAATGGCTGCCCGTGCCGCCGCCGCAACTGGAGGTGAACATCCCAATCGTGCAGCTACGCCAGCCTGAAGTGGAGAATGCGGTGGCGCGCAAGGATGCCATCGACATCACTTTCGACAAGTATATGATGCCCGGACTGCTGAACACAGAGAACGTACTCGTCACTTCAAACGGCAAACAGGTTGCAGGTACGGTGACATTGCTTGATGAGCAGAAAAGTTACGGCGATGCTTCCGTCACTTTCGCCCGCAAGGTGCGTTTCGTGCCGTCCGAAGAGTTCACGGCCAAGCAGATAACGCTCACCGTCAGCAACCGCGTGCGCAGCTATGCCGATGTGCCGATGGCGCAGACCTTCCAGCAGAACTTTGACGTGGACGGACTTACAGCATTGGAACAGGCTTATGCACCGGTCACTTCTGTTCCGGCGGGTCAGATTTCGTCAGGCACGATTGTTGAATTGTATTGCGCCACCCCGGGGGCGGTCATCCGCTATACACTGGACGGCTCAACGCCTGACTGCATGCATGGTCTTGTCTATGACGGCACGCCTGTCATACTGGGCGGCCGCTCCACATTCACCGTCAAGGCCATCGCCTGTGCCGACGGTTACGACCCGAGCGACGTGGCGCAGTGGCTCTACACAATCGGCACGGCCACCGGCATGCCGGCAGAGGAGCAAACGCTGCAACAGGCTGTCAAGGTGCTGGAGAACGGACATCTTTACATTCTGATGCCGGACGGAAGCAGGCACTCTGTTCTCGGCATCAGGGTAAAATAGGCCTGTAGCCGTTCGGTGCCGGAACGGCAACGGCACCGGATCACGCCGTCATCCGGCAGGCTCCGCACGAAAGCGGAGCCTGCTTTGTTGTTATATTTTCCCGTCCGCGTCCGAAGTCTTGTCGTATTATTAAACCGAGCGTTTTGCGAAACAACGCAAAACTTTTTGTTTAACAATCAAATAATACGATTTATGGTCATTATGTCCAATTACCAGTTCCAGGAACTGACCAAGGCATTGAACACCGTGCAGCAGCTTCTTGGCAAGGTGCGCCGGACGGCGGAAACAAACTTCAATTACGCATCCTATCCCGACAAAACGATGTCCAAGGCCGAGTTGGCCTGCCTGATGGGGGTGTCTCCTCGTACATTCGCCTCGTTGCTGTATCCGCTGCGCGGACACTTGCGCAAGATGGGGGTCAGCGACAATGCCAAACGCTTGCCACCGCAAGCCGTCAGGTTCGTGTGTGAGCAACTGGAGATTACCAGTCCCACTCATTGAGAAAATGCAGGGAAAACTGCAAAATGCTGCAATCTTGCGGAGAAAACTGCACGAAACTGCAACCTCAAAACCCCGCTATCGTACCTTTGCACCGTCTTTCGGAAACACACGCGGCACAAGGACACCCGCCTTTCGGGACAAGAGCCTGCTTCCTGACAACAGAAAAGGTATGACGGAACAGGAACAAAAACATGCCGCCTGCGTGTTTGGACGGAAGACAACAATAAATTTAACCTAAACCTTATTAACCAACCTAAAACTTTAAAAATTATGAGTAAAGTGAAACCTATGGGACTCATCGAGTCCATGTCAGGCAAAGTGTGCAAACATTCGGACGTCTATTTCTTCCGCCGCAACGGAAAAATCTTCACCGGCAAGATGTGCCACCCCAGCACCAAAGCGCCAACAACGGCACAGACGGCACAGCAGAACAAGTTCGCCACCGCCCACGCCAACGCCGCCACAGCACTGGCGGACCCGACCCAGAGGGCAGCACTGATGGCAGCCTTCCGCAACCAGCAGAAAT
>Ga0310690_10003090_pt1 | contig 25644 bp, 30 predicted proteins | sample AusTroGonzalo_MG_2_FD_207661 | JGI IMG/M metagenome (GOLD analysis project Ga0310690, IMG submission 207661) | Bovine rumen microbial communities from tropical cattle in Woodstock, Queensland, Australia - Gonzalo_04 (v2) (version 2) | ecosystem: Host-associated > Mammals > Digestive system >... | reverse complement strand
CATCAAATAGTAAGACATTAATCCTCGCAGATGCTGAACGTCTCCGACACTCCAATATTTCTTGTTTTTTGTATCAAGAATAAACGAACAAAGCGCCGCTTTAAAATAATTCTTTTTCTTTGCGGACACCGTTATATCATTATCTTTATTTAAGAGAAGGCCAAGACACCAATTTGCAGACCGTCCGGCTTTTTTTCCAAAGTGTGTTTTTTCCGGCTTGATCATAAATGGAGCGTTAAATTCTTTTAATGTGTCTTCTACAAGCTTAATTACTTCTCTATATGGAAACAATTCCTGTGCTGAAATGTGCAAGTCGTCTGCATAACGAGTATAAACAATTTTCCGGTGCGCCAAAGCGTTAAATAGCGCATGGTCAATCGGAATCATTAAACAATTCGTCAGAATAGGTGACAGACAGGTTCCTTGCGGAAGACCTCCATCTTTAAATCCAAGCGATAATGCTTTTTCCAGTTCCTTTTTCCCTTCCTGAACTTTGCATACCTCAGAAAGCGGAAATACAAGCGAAAGCATCCGCATTGCGAAATCCAAAGTGGTAGAAGGGAAGAACCCACTGAAATCCATTTTCAAGAACCAATTTGATTCATTTTTCTGATGCTTTTTCAGACAATCAACAATACTCCGCCCTTTAATATATGCAAAAGCAGAAGTATGATACAGCACACCACAAGTATCTGTAATAAAACTGGATAATCGTTGCAGCTGATTTTGCAACTCGTCGCATGGGGCATCAATTTGCCTGAATCCGCCTGTCGATTTCGGAATCTTAAAACTATAGTAAAGACTGTTTCTATTTGCTTCAAATAACGATTCGTTTTCCCTGTTGAATTGTTTTAACCAGCGAATCATTCCGTTTACGTCTATGCGACTAAGAACTGATTCGTTAACTATATCATATTTCTTTGTGATCGTGGCAGTTGCATTGGAATTATCCATTGTAAAATCGTTTAAAATAATATCATCCGCGATTACATCTTCCCAAGTTAACTGCCGCGGTTTTCTATGTTGCTTTACTGTTATATATGTCATGTATATTCTTCTTTCGTATTACGTAAACTAAATAAGAGTTACTCCCGGTTTGCCGGTTCAGGAAGAGCTGTGTCTGGATCTTTTTGATTTCTATTGTTTTATATTATTTTCTTAATATGATCACAATTTTCAGTAATTTAGTTATTGAATTATTCTTCGAGTTGTATTTCCTGATCCTGACTGAACTGATTGGAAGCAATTCGGCGCCCGCGGCCGTCGTCCTCCAGGAGCTCTATTTCCGAGCAAAGTGTTACTATTTATAACATAAACAGTCCAATGATAAACATTGAATTTCTTTACGTATTACAATAACAGAGTTTCAAAATCGAAAGGTTTTAAAATCATTGCCTGTTCAATTTTGTCTTCCTTCACAAAATTCACGAAGTTAATAACGCCAGCCATTGCCACCGACCATACTGTTGGCATAACGCAAAGCGAAACCTTACAGGCGCTTACAGGAACATTCTTTTCAGCTTCTTCATGCGAAAAATCCATTTGATCAAGTAAGAACTGAATGTGTTCCGATTTTGACCAATCGGCTGCGTAGTGCTGGGCTTCAATCAAAGCTGTTCTGAAATCAAACATTGCCTTGATATTCAAATTATACTTATTTTCTTCTACGATTCTTCGGCGAAGATCGATGTTATCTACACATAGGAAAACATAACCAGAAAGTTTTTGACCATCCCATCCATCACCAAACAATTTGATTGTTTTCGAGGCTTCAGGATTGATTTCAATCCACCGATCATAAACGCCTTCCAATTTTGGCTTATATAGATTTTTCGTTGTAAACATCTGGTTTGCAAGATTATGTTCTTCTACTACATCAAAATCATATAGACTAACGTTCTTTAACCCAAACCTTGCCAGAAGTTCAGCAACGGTCGATCCGACTGAACCACAACCAATAATATGGATTCGATCAGTGCACTTTTCAGGATCAAAAAACTCAAAACTTTTTGCTAAGTTCATTACCAATCTCCTCCATAATTGTTATAGTATCCCGGCAGATAAAAAGGTTCGTAATCTTTCTTTTTCCCCGTTCCGAAAACCTTCACATCAGATTTCGTGTAATAGGGATAATACTTTTTTTCTGTTACCAGCGTCTTGGTTGAGGCAATAAAATCAGAAACCGTCCCGGCTTCATCTACAATATCCAGAATGACATCTTTACGATCATAAAACACATTATTGTCAATATCATAGATATAAGTGTTGATATCGTTGGATTTATTCCAAATCTGGAAAATATAGAAACCGGAATTTCCCATACTTTTAACGATGTCCGCCTGATTTTGAAGATCCGTTCCTGAAGCGGTCGTATCCATCTTTACGTGGGAATGTGCCTGAAAGTGCATAGCATTCGCTTCTTCATCTGTTAAACTATCGAAAAACTCAACCATGTCTGCATCTTCCGTATCAACTTTGCCGCCTGTAACATATTGTTTACAAACTTTTACATCGTAGACAAAATATGTTTTATCATCCACTTTATTCACGAGGCCATACCAACCGACTTCCGTATTATAATGATCTACAAGAGCCATCATACGAATATAAGCTTGCTGGGAATATAAAACTGTAATCTTCTCTTTTGCCGGCTCTCCAATCTTTGTCGATACAGTAATACTTGTATCATTCAAGTTAAAAGAGAAATCATCCAGTTCTTTTTTGAATTTCTCAAAGAAATTCTTAAAAAGCGCGTTTCTGTTTTCAGTTGTCAGTCTGATCGGTTTCATTTTCTTTCTCCTTGTCAATCAAATAGATCAACGCTTCTTCAGGAGTCATTTCCACACCGTCTTTACGGCGAAGAATCTTTTCTCGGCTGCTCATGATCCATCCAAGGAAAGGCCTGAATGTCTGATCAGTTTCATCCAAATCGACAGATCCTGCAGAAGCAATACACAATTCGATTGCACCAATATAATTTCTGTTGTAGAGTTGTTCAATCACCCGACGTTCATATCCGCCGAGACAAGAAAAGAGTTTCAGATGCGGATTCGGAAGATATGATTTATACATTGGGTCAGCTGTTTCATAGTTATAGTCACTTCGAGTAGCAATATGGCAGGATTGCAAATCCAGCGTATAATTACCAGCAATCTTTACAGTAAACTCAGGATCATCTGAGAAAATCTGATCCAGAAAAATACGACGATTCTTTTCGTTTGTAAACACGTCAAGAAGAATTGTGCGATATTTTCCGTCATAGATTCCACCGCGGTCTGAGAATGTTTTCCATGCGTTTTCGTTATAATTGTTTAGCAAAGTAGATACGGAGAATGACAATTTCCCGTTTCGAATTAACATATTGTGAATATGCGGGTTGGTTGCCAGATAATCAACCAGTTCTTCCTCCGGCTTATCCATTTGTTCCGTTGCTTTCATACCTTCATAGTTGCGGATCATTTCTTTAAGACTCGCAATTGCGTCGGTATACTGGCGCTCATACATTTTTACACTTTCACGCTGATTATCCACTTCACGCTTCGCGTTATTAATTCTTGTTTCGTGCATATTTCGCAGAAGCGTGGCAAGCATCAGATGTTTAAATTCAAAAGCATAAGGCTTTACACAATTCTGAATCGCCTGAATAAACGAAGTTTTGTCCTGACGATTCATGGATTTAATCAGTTCATATTCTTCCGGCTTCAATGGACTGTTTTTAAACAGGGAAGGAAACAGAACCGAAATAAATCCAATTAACATATGATAATAACGAATATCCTGCGACCTAATAAAGATAGCCGCGATATTCTTTTCTTTATGATAAACAGCCGTACATTCAACTTCACATTTCTGTTTTAGCAGAAGTCCAATGCTATCCTTAATTTCAAAGCCATACGGCTCAAATTTCTCTTTGATAAAATCTTTGTCCTCTTCGGAAATCGAATAGATATAATAGAACAGACTGGGTTCTTCACACTTACTTTGAATATTTCGTTCAAAATCCAGCAAAGACGAACTTAGCTTGTCATAAGAAGAATATTTTCCAGATATTCCGGAATAATTTTCCATTCTGGATTTTAACATTGCAATTCCAAGGCAGGTTAGGGAATAATCTTTTTCAAACTCCAGCCTTTTCAGAGTTGCGACATATTCAACAGGGATGGGATCAATGGGATTTATTATATAATCTCTAAACATATTTAATCTCCTTTACAAAAGGGGCTGGATATTTCACCAGCCCCTTTAATAATTTCTTTTCGGAGATTACTTAGCCACGATCAGCTTTTCGATCTCCGCTTCTTTTTCCTTAATATCCGCAATCACAACGGGAATTTCCTTTTCGATCTCATTCAGATCCAGAAGCGCAGAGCCAATCGTGTCTTTAAGCGCTTCAATCTTATTTTCGACATTATCCTTAATAAGGATTGTAACAGTTGCCTTTGTTCCATTGGTATGAGCACCAAACACAACGCCGTTCTTATTGATCGACCCAGCCATCGGACCAGTCATTACCTTAAACAGCGTTTCTTTGGTTTCTTCGTCGAAAATCTTCAGCGCTTCAGGAGCATACTTCTCTACACGCTTCCAATCTTCCAGATCAATATCAGAAACAACAACAGCGGATGCTCCGGTCACGTCAACATGAGCCGCGTTATCGATCTTCACGATAGACGAAATACGGCATTCTTCTCCGACGCCGAGATCCTTCAGGGACTTATCCATGTCACCAATACCAAGACGGACACCATCAATAGAGTTTGTAGCAACAGAATAATCAATACCGAAATAATCCAGAATTTCACGAGGGGTCTGATGTTCCGCAAAATTATCGCTCTTACGACCAGCAGAAGAAGTCACATACACCTTTACCATAATTTTGTTCTCCTTTTTCAATATATTTCTTTTATGGAAATCGAATGAAGCGACCGTTACAAGAGTCTTCATTCGTACTCTTACGTATTATGCAAACCACATAAATACATTTTGCTTCTACGAACCGAACTTGATACGAGTAATACAATCTCTTCGTCTTATAAATGATGATCAGTCATACGCGAAGAGTTGTGTTAACGACGTGTCGTAACTTCGAAGCGCTGATCAGGCTGTTAATATACATATTGCGCCACCGGGCGGGCTTGTTAGAAACGTCATCCTTTTGGCTTTCGCCGACCGTAAACGTCCCGATTATTTGGTCAATATGTATTTGGTATAGCATTATAAGGATTGGTTCTGTATTTAGCCGTGCACAGCATCAACAGCGGACAACATTAAGTTCTCACACCGCACGAGAACCCTTATAATGCTAATGGCTGGGCAGGTAAGATTTGAACTTACGAATGCGGGAGTCAAAGTCCCGAGCGTTGGACCTTCTTCGCCACTGCCCAAAATAAAAATATATTAAGATAAGCCGTCTTGTTAGATTATATTTCGGCTTATTCTGGAGCAAAGAAAGGAAGGCTTTGGCAAACTTAATTCAAACTCGTCTGTCCTTTACACCTTCCGTCGAGCCGGTACCCAGAATCGAACTGGGACTACAAGATTACAAATCTAGTACACTACCTTTATGTTATACCGGCGCCAAGTTAAAACAGTAAATGTCCGTCTTTCCGGACTGCCATTCCGTCTTTCCGGAACGCCATTAGGAGGTGATTTTAATGAGTTTTATCTCAGGGACGTGCAGGAGTCAAACCTGTTTTTTCTGGAAGCAGACTGTCTATCGTAGACATAACGTCCCGTAAAAACACACAGCCGCTGCCGAAGATCAACGACTGTGTGCCAACTGAATGCCGTCGAACGAAATCCCTTAAGATCGACGGCTGGTGGAGCTAACCTGACTCGAACAGGCGACTTCCTTCTTGCAAGGGAGGTACTCTACCAACTGAGTTATAGCCCCATAATTGACAGACTTTACCCGATCTGTCAGCGGGAACATGTTCTTTTAGAGAATTTATCATGCGTTATGCCTTTCGGCGCTGGTGCCCACGACTGGATTCGAACCAGCCCTTTGATGATTTTAAGTCATCTTCCTCTTCCTCTGGGATACGTGGGCGCAAAACCAAGAAAGCAGCGCTCTATTGTCTTAATTCGTCAGTTTTCTCACCGCTGTTTCTTGGTCATGTCAGTGATCGCTTTAATCGGTCTCTTTCCTTTATGGTCTTTTTCGGATGGCTTCAAAATATGGTACCTAACTAAATTACTTGAAAGAATTTCATGAAATCTTCATCTTCTTTAGATTCAATATCGTTCTTTTGTTCATTCAAAAGCTTTTGCTCGGCGATAAAGTTTCGTGTCAATTCAATACTTTCTTCACTATATTTCTGCTCTTCATCTTCAACTTCATCGTCTTCAATAACTTCAATAGTTTCATAGTGAACTTCTATTTCGTCGCCAATGTCAGCTCGACGCAGCTCACAACGAGCATTTTCACGATCTTCCTCGTTAAGACACTCCATAAACTCATAACGAACATCACGCATATTTCCGTCATCTGCCATTTCAAGAATATCATAAGGATGATAAGTCACACCGCAAATATAAGCGCTTTCGTACTGATTATTCACCCATTCTTCAAAATAAGAATCATCTTCGTGATAATCTTCAACAATACAATAATCGATAGCATCTTCATAATCGTCGAACACTTCACCTGTGCTCTGAATTCTAAATTTCATTTTTATCCTCCAAAAAAGGGGAGGACTGGCTCCCATCAAACCAGTCCTCTATCGGTAAATTAGTAATTGTCAATAAAGCATTTCGTCTTCGATCTCAGCAGGCTCTTCAATTTCACCTTCAGGAGTTGCCTTAATTCGTTTTCCATCGTTTAGAAATTCAACAACGTTAGCACGAATTTCAAGAGCGGACCGAAGATTATTATTCTTATCTACATAATTATTTTGAGAAATCGGGCCTTCAACATAAACCTGACGTCCCTTAGCAAGATATTTTGAACAAATGTCACCTAGTCCACGCCAAGCATTCACAGTAAAGAACTGAGTCTGCTTATATTCTCCATACCCTTCATTTGCGGCAACCGTAAACGCGCATACATTTGTCTTATGGATCTCTCCGGTTTCCTTATTTGTCCATTCAACATTTTTATTTACCGGATCAGCCGTAAGATTGCCAATAACCACTGTTTTAAACACTTTCTTTTACCTCATTTCTTTCTTTTACTATATATTGTGTATTCTATGAGTTTTTGCTGAATATTTATGCTATAGCACGCATTTATATTTTCAATACACAATCGTTTTTTAACGAATGGTATTGTTTTAAAATTGAAAATCTGTTATTTGAGTTCAAACAAAAACAGTAAGTAGTTTGAAAAATACCGGAGTTCGGAGATGCAAAATATCATGGCATTAGAAGGCGCTTGCGCCGTTTGTACGCAACAAGTTTGAAGGATGGCGTATGTCCATGCATTTTATTCTCATCTTTCTTTTTTTCGTATAGAAATTCATTATTACGAAAACGTATTATATAATACCACCAAAGAAAGGGGAGATATTTATTAATCGCGTCTCCCCGGCGCGATGTCCTGCCTGACCGGAACAAACACTATCAATGCACTACACAACTAGACTGCCCGAACAAACAAATCCTAAACGTTACTTGCAACTACTAAACTAGACTGCCACCGCAAAGCTTGACTTGACTTATAAAACCATAGCTGCCAAAACAGTACGCTCCAATACGGAACTCACCGGTCAACACCATGACTGCCTCGTCGTGCCTCGACATCCCGATCATTAACAATACAATCCAAGACTGCCGAAACAAACCCTTACACTCCACGCACTACACTACCTAGACTGCCAAAACGGTGCGCAACGGACCGAACCCATACGGACACTACCATTACTGCCGTAACCCAACTAAACCTGTACTAACACACTATAACTAAACTGCAGCACCTGTGCGTAACACACACTGACAAAATATAACAAGACTTGACTGCGAAACTCATCCATGCTCAGGCCTTTCACCTATTCCGAGACGAATTATGAGGCTTCGTCCTCGCCCAGAATTTCGCGCATATCATCAATTACCTTAGTTAATTCTTCCAGTCGATGATATTTAGCAACAAAATAGTTCATGTCACGTTTTGCCGCTTTTAAAAGATTAGTCCTCCAAGTATCATTGGACAAAGCATCTTTCATTGGTACGTAGCCTGAAGCTTTTTCACCGGTATAAATAAACGCTCTTTCTTTTGGGTAACCTTCCTCTGTTGCATCAATACGTTGAATTACCAGATGGCGAATAATACACCTTGCCTGTTCTTTTCTGAATTTTTCAGCAGCAACCGTATCATCCCATTCAAACTCGTTGTGCAGCGGAGCGTTCTCGTCCCGGCTTGCGTCCAGAAGAGATTCAGGAGTCAATCCGACTTCACTCTCCCGGAGCTTTAAACAAACAGGTCCAGCAACTTCTGCCGGATTTTTAAATACAGCATCAAATTTGCCATATGAGTAACTGTAAGCAGACATTTAACCCCTCCCAAGATCAACTACTTCTCCAACATGGAAACAACCGAATTCTCCATCTTTTTCAATCCGCCATTCGCCGACACCGTTCATAAATCCGCCCATTTCGAACGCATTGATAATGTCTTCCAGAGAGAATGTGCCAGTCTCCAGAATTTCAACTTCGAGTTCCGTAGACCAATTTCTGAACGCAGGACGATAACGAAGATCAGCTACCTTAGACGGCCCGACCTTTACCATATCTTCACAGAATTCCGGCGGCTCATCCGTTTTAATGATTGCCAGTTCCTGACCGGAGCCTACATGTGTTCCATTTACTGCATGAACATGGAAAAGCCGCTTCATAAACGGAGAAGATGAGATCAGACCAGCAGACCATACTGCGGTAACAGCGGCTTTCTTGAACGCGATGACCGGAAATCCGAACTTTGCACCATTCTTCCATGCCTCTTCAAACAGTTTTACCTGTTCAGCATCAGGCTTACCATCTACATCAGGCTTTTCAGTAATCCAATAAGCCGCATTAACAAAGTCAGCAAACGGTTCACGAATATCATGCTTCTTGGTCTTACCCTTACCCCTCTTCGGATCGGGGTCCTGCTGAGCTTCCAGCATCTGGCGCTTTGCCTTTTCAGACCAAGCATGGACAAGAAGAGGACTGTCGCCAACCAGCGTAATACGAGCCTTGCGGGTAGGGAACTTCTTAATTACGATATGTTCCACTTCACGCTTCTTATTCTCAGCTTGCTTCAGTTCACCTTCAGTGATCTCGTTAAATTTCAGTTCCTCATTGTTTTCTTTTACGATTTTCTTAGCCATTTTCTTTTACTCCTTTTTAAATCTTTTTAAACATATCTTCTCCGAGGATTAAAGCAAGAGATGAGCCGTTATCCCATTTCATATGGATCTGACCGGCATCGTCTACATAATCAACCGTTCCCTTATCGCCAGTGGTCAAATTTGAATACTGATCGTCCATAAAAATCAATTCAATTCTTGTTCCACGAGGATAGTTGTTTTTAATTCTGTTGAGTTCAGTTTCTGTCATTACAAACATATTCATTCTCCTGTCTTACGATGTGTTCAGCATAAACTGTATAACATTTATTTTTTGGTTTTTTATAGAAATATATTCATATATTCGTCTTCGGAAATATCAATCGCGATCTCTGATTTTTCCAGCCAGCTGGGATGAAACAACCAGTATTCACTTTCATCAATTGCGTTGACGCTTTTTCCGGATTCCAGACATTCTTCAAGTGTTATTCCAGAATTATATATTTTCCGAATCGTGTATTTATTGCCGAGAAACTTATTCATGTCTTTATGCCAATATAGACTTGTTTCGATTTCACAGGCATCTTCTTTTACTTTAACTGTATCACCTTTTTGAAACATAGCCACCTCAGAACGGAAGATCATACATATTTTCAATTTCAGTCACGGGTTCACTGACCGGAATTTCATCACAAATAAACATTTCATCCGTATAAACAATTTCAGCCTAATCCCCATATCTGCTTAACCAGCAATCGTGGGACATAAAGATCTTAGCCTCTTCTTCGTTTTCAAACTCCGCAAGCAAAATAACCGAACCATTATAATGAGCGCATACATTTATCATATCAGTTCTCCAATATTTGAATTATATCATCAGAATCAAGCATTGAATAAAAGTTCCAATTCGTCTTCTTTCCATACGTACTTGGAAATATTGTCTACATTTTTCGGTCGCTGAGGAAAATTGGCAACTTCTTCAATAAATTCAAGCTTATAAAAAGTATAATAGGCCAGCGATACCACACAGATGCTTCCAGCCCAATATTCAGTCACTTCCGGATGATCGTGTTTGTAATCACATTCTTTGATTCTGACAATGTCGCCAAGTCTAATCATTCTCTTTTACCTCTTTCAACGGGCACCAATCTTCCCGTCGCTCATAACCAGCAATAGTTACTTCTTTTGCGTTTTCAGTCGCTGCGCACCATTTAAAGTCAATGCAAAAAGGACATCTCATACATCTCGGAGGCATATCAATATCTATTTCAAGAATAATCATATGAACCTCCTTATTTATAAATCACCGTATAATTCATCCTCAATAAACTCTTTTTCAGCTCATTCAATTTCCTGTCGGCCCACACTTCACGGGCAGAAGTCTGTCCTTTTTCATCCGGCTCGCTGATCTTCTCAATTTCAGACTTATTCGGGCCTGATAATTTAATAATAAACTCAGTTCCTTCCTGAGTTTCCAATACAATTGTCATGTTACCCTCCAATACTTGATTTTTCAGTCACGGGCGGTTATAATACTTATGAACCACACCACCAGCTGCCGGAACTTATCCACTCCGACGGCTGATTTTTTATGCTAAAACACTTAAATATTCATCATCTTCAATTTCAGACGTATTAGCATGATTTCCAATAAAATCATCAATAGAGACAAGATAATATTTGTTTTTAAAATTGTCATCCCAAAACTTGGAAAATACACATTGGGCAGTTCGGGCATTTACACACCCGAGAAAAATAGTTGTTTCTCTAACCAACAACAAATTTCTTGCATATTCACCACAAAGACTGTCTCCAGATGTAAACTCTGCATCCGGCAGCATCTTTTGAAGATAGAAACATTTTAAAAAATCTTCCCGGTTAATCTGAATCCATAATTTTCCGTTAAGGAATTCATCTACCATAATTCATTCACCGCCATACTAAACCTAGCCCTCAAAAAGTACACCGTGCGGATATTTCATAAAGCCTTTCCCGGGGGCTAAACTTTTATATTAATTTTATTTATCTTTAGTATCTAATAATATAAAGACATGAATATAAAATAAAAAAATACAAGTAATATATGAATTAGCTTTTTATACTCATTATAATATGTAAAGTTAGTTTAACAAAATAGAATAGAATAATAAAATAGTATTAGAATAGGGTAAAATAGAATAATAGAATAGTAGAATAGGATAATAGAATAGGATAAATTAGAATAGATGAATAGATTAGAATAATAGAATATGGTAAAATAGAATAGGATAGAGTAATATAGAATAATAGAATTATTCAGTTCTATATTCTATATACAGCAACTATTTAATACCAATAATAATTCTCTATACTAATCATATTACTACAGTTCTATAGTAACAATATAAACATACTAACAATTATAAACAATATTACTACAGTACTTTATAGCAATAATAGAATTAATTCTTATAAGAATAATTACTCTAATTCTATTATTATTTCTATAAAAGAAATTATTTCTTCTATTATATTAATATATATAATATATATAGATAAGATTAAAGTACATTCATAAGTATATCTATTATTTCATCATCAGGAATATCTTTATTATCTTTGGCGGCAGTAATCTGCTCAGGGTTGCCGTATCGTTCATAGATAATGTTTAATAGTTTTTCTGTAAAACTGTTTCTTTCGGCTCTAGGACACATATCTTCAGGACAGCACTTCATTTGGAACAAGTCATGGCACTCGTCACAGGATTTGTCGGCGCACAGTGAATGTGCCGTCATGGATAATATGCGTTTATAGTTCTGAGGAAGAATATAGTCCATTATTATTTTCCTTTCTTTTATATATAATTAATATAACAATATAAAGATCAATATAATCATTATTACCTAACGGTGTATTAAATTTTATCCTTTGCTGTTCTTATTAGTTATTCTAACGCAAAGAATAAAATTTAATACTACCACTCTTTCCTTTAGAGAATACTTTTGGTAGTATTCTCTAGGAAAGAGTGAGTTTAATATAAAAGGTATAATATAATCACATTCACTAAAGACTAATTATATATAATATAAATAATATAAGTATATATACTTAATTATCTTCAGCGGCCTTGTTCTTACGGCGGGGTTGTGCTGGTTGCCCGCACACCGGGCAATAACACACTGTCTTGGAATAGTCACTGTTGAACTTGATGTAAAATTCAGATTTACATCTTTTGCATTTGAGGTATGGATGTTTCTCGTCATACATCCACTGGCTGAAAGTAATCATCAGGCTCATTATTCATTCTCCGGCAGGTAATCAATACGCTCCTTTAGAGCGTGGATGACAGTCTGTCCGTCTGCAAACTCGTAAGACCCTTCATCAGGGTTCTCTGTTAAATACTGTACCCAGTCAGCGGCAAGCTCGACATCTGTTGTGTAAATATGTCCCATGGGATCGTTATCCAGAATTTCAATTCTTGTGTCGGCCATAGAAATCTCCTCCTTACGTATGAGATGGGAATGAAAAAGCAAATTAGCCACGATAAGCTTCAAATGAATAAATACCTGCCTGAATGTCCAGACGCGGTATTTACCCCTTTTGACAATGGTCTGTACCGTCGTTTGGAACACGCTTATTTATTGCGTGCGTTCTTAAGGCGTTCTTTGATAGCGTTGAGCTCATCCTCTGAGAGTTCCCGTTTGATCGGTGGCTGAATCTTGAACCAGCTTTGGGGAATCGAGCAGTAAATGCATCCGTCGTTTTCTCCAGGCTCCGCTAAAATAGTAATCTCGCCCGGATGCTGCTTCTGCAGTTTGCGTATCCTGTTGATCCAGCGTTGCTCGTCGGAAGAAAAATAGGCAATGTAATCATTGCGGTTCCGTTCAAAACAGTAGTTTAAGCACGTCTCCATAAAAAGCCTCCTTTTGAAAAGTCTCTCTCCTTTATACTGATTTTCGGATGGCTTCATAGTTAGGTACCGAAACAATATGGGCCATAGAAAAATATGCCCCTCATAGAACAAAAAATAGGAGCCTGACTCCCATCAAGTCAGACTCCTTAAACTTACCGAGTGATCAAGCGGGCACCTCTTCGTTCGGGACGAACGGCAGATCGTCGGGTTCGCTGGGCTTCTTGCCAATGAACTCAACGGTCGGGTTGCTCATTTCCAGCTGGGCGCGGGCGTTGCCGTCGTTGTCCTTCCACGCACGGGCGGAAGTCACACCGGTAACCGCCACAGCACGGCCCTTCATGAGATGCGGAGCCATCTTCGCTCCACGCTCCCGCCAGATAGAGATGCGATAATAAGCGGTCTTCTGGTTGTCGCCATAACCTTCATTAGCGGCGACGGTGAAATCGGTCACAAGGGTAGGAACGCCAGCAACATTGGCAGTGCGGGTTTCAGCGTCCTTAGTAACATGACCAATAATAAAAGTACGATTCATTGTGATACCTCCAATAATTTCTGTTATAAATTAATTTCTGTTGTCAGGAGTCATACTGTTCAACCCGTATGCGGCTTCTCAATTATCGCCCGAGACAGGCTATCCGACGGCGGTATTTAATGTGGGTATCGGACGCCACAAATTATGAAGGATGATGGGTTATCCTTTCACAGCATTAGAAGGCGCTTGCGCCGTCTTGTTAATCGGCCTTTGAAGGAGAGATTTGTTGGACTGCACGCCCGTTTTCCTTAAGCCGATCCATGAAAGGTTGGCCGATAGGAACGCGTTTTCTGGGAGGAGCGACATATCCCACTCCTTTTTCAGCCGCGTTTAAGCGAAGCTGGAATTCCAGTTCAGAGATGCGTTCCCGGCTGTAATTGTCAGCAATTCTTTTTCCAGCAAAGAAGGCACTGACAATCAAAAGCAAAATAATGACGTTATCCAGAATGTTCATACTGCCCAGTCCTCCGGAAAATCAATTACGTTATCCTCATACAGTTCTGCGAGACCATCAATGATGTCATTCTCTTCGAACTCATAAGCATGACGATAAGAATCAACCGAAGAAAAATAATCGATTTCACCAGAGGGAAGAACACCACGGATTCCGTTTGGAGTAATCGTATACTCAAAATCAGACATACTTAACCTCCCTGAAAAAGCATGATTGCAACAACTAAGGCCGCGGCAAAAGACACCATGTAGCACGCAAGATCAATACGCTTCATGGCGGCATTTCACGACCTGTTCTTTAGCGATCTTGTCACAGCGCTCATTGAGCACAATGCCACTGTGTCCCTGAACCTTCACGAACCTGATCTTATGCTGACCTTTCAGTCCAGCCTCGATCAGTTCAACCCACAGATCCTTGTTTGGACGATTCTCAGCCGTCAGCCACTTGCGATCGTGCGCAGTGCAATTCAGGATATACTGGGAGTCGGTAAACAGTTCAATTTCGCAAGGAGCCTTCAAAACCTTAATGGATTCGACCACAGCCTTGAGTTCCATACGATTGTTTGTGGACATCTTTTCATAACCGCGAACGATCCGTTCTTTACCGTTGCAAGAGAGGATAGCACCATAACCACCGATTCCGGGATTGCCGGAGCAAGCCCCGTCGGTATAAATAGAAACACGATACATAATTATTCTCCTTTCAAAATTGAGGTTAAACCATTCATCTTTATTAACAGGCGCTTGCGCCGTTGGTTGAGGATTGCGGAACCGGAGGGAAAAATATCCCCCCGGAAGAAAAAATAAAAGAGCAGATAATCTGCTCTGTGAAAACAAAGGAGGTGGGACTGGTTTCCCACGCCAGTCCCTGAAAGGAGGAGTTCCCATGAAGAAAGCCCGTTAAGGCAGGAATAGTCGTTTTATCAACAGCAAACCGCCGGGGACCCTTAATCCCCAGCGGCCCAAGCAGGTCGTGTCAGTTCATGCTGGCAACAATCCGAAACACGATGCTGTTTGTAGGACATGTCTGGGCTAAGTGAATATTGCCAATTACTTAGCCGAGAGTCCCTGTGTATACAAGGCAATGTCCCGGCCGGCGCAAAGCAGCAGCCGAGGCACTGAACAGTATATACAGGTTAAGCCGTTTCGCGGAGCCCGAGCTGTCTCTGGCGCATTCTTCGAGCCATCGCAAGGTCGTTTGCCTGCTTCTGGATGTTCCGAACACGCTTCAGATTCTCAGGAGAGTACCCAGCCTTTTCCAGCCGGTTCAGTTCCTGATACAGTTCCGCAATTTTGAGATTGATTTCCTTGATCATGCACATGGGTAGTACCTCCTAAATGTAGTATGAAAGATGCAGAATCTTTCACAGCATTAGAAGGCTTTAGCCGTTTGTACAGTTAAGTTACTTAGTAAGTACCAAGAAATTAGCCCGCCCCAAAAAAGGTACCCGTCCGAAAAGGGCTGGCCCCGAAAATATGGGACCGGTAAATTAGGGGACCGGGTCAAAAGAGAGAGTCCGCTGAGGACTCATTACGAGAGCCCCGAAAGGCTCCCGTGTATGAATCTTCAGTCTTCGTCAAACAGATCTTCGAACTCCTCATCGTCGAAGTTCGGAATTGAAGTGCTGAGATTGTCTTTCAGGACTTTCACGCACTTATCGCCATAGATCCGCCAGAATGCCTGTTTGATGACGGTATCCATGCCGTCGCTCATCTTTGTGTTGAAGATGTTGCGAACGATGATGTCGTAGCAAGCGTTGTCCAGCCGCTCATCACTGACTTCAATTTCGGGATACTGAGCACGAGCCCAGTCGATGATCTCTTTACGAGCAGCACGACCAGTCTCCTGTTCCCATTCACGACGGCTCTGGAAGAAAGACGTATCACCAATGAGCTTGTTCCACTCAGTAGAATGCCGGAAGGCGATCTCTTGGAACAAGCCGCAATCTTCAAACTTCTCAGTTTCCGGGTTATACGTTCCTTTCTTGGACAATCCAGAGAAGTTTCCGATTCTCCGATGCGCATCAATCATCATGATAGACGGATCGAACACTTCGTTCTCCAGCCCTTCGATGGTCAGGACTTCGTCAATATTCTCAGATACCTTCTTAGAGTACATATCCAAGAAAGAACCGGAATACGCACAACGTGCGGGCAGGATCATGCCAGAAGGAGTTACACGCTCTTTCAGCCAATAGTCGCCAACCGGACGTTCGCTATCCGCCTTTGCGTACATTGCGAACAACGGAAGGCTGATCTGGTTCAGCGCTTTTACGTCTTCCGGCTTCTTGATCTTTACGGACGCATGCTTCGCGGCGTCGATCAGAACGTTGCCAGCATAGGTCAGCCAATCGCAGGTGTCACGATTGTACTGGGTGCCCCACATCTTTGTCAGCGCATCGGCGTAAAGTCCGATCTCAGATCCGTGGATCAGATTGACAATGAAATTTGCAATCGCAGACTTTGTGATATCGCTCTTCGGAGCCTTGTCAACGTCCCAGTCAATCGGGATAGTTTTGAACTCTTCATACGTCCGATTGACAACTTCCAGCAGATGGCTATCCTGACTATACCAGACATGATCGCCGTCATAGTCCGCCCGAAGGCGGATTGTCGTCATGTCGAAGATGTTGATGAACATAGTTGGGCCTTCAGCCAGCGGCATAGTCTTGACATTGTTCAGCACGACATGAGCGTTATCGAAATGCGGATTACGGGTAATGTCCGTGATGCCTTTCTCGATAACCTTGCAGGCGCATTCCCCGGCTTTGAGATAACCGGTGATCGGAAGACCGAAGAGATGCTGAGCAAACGCCACCGGATCAGGAGCGAGGAAGGCATTGTATCCCAGCTCCGGAATCCGCCCACCAAGCATATCGTTCCGCTTGGTTGTATACTTCTCCTGAACGGCCTTCTTTGTATACGACTCGTTGAACAGCGCCGGATACATCTTCACAGCCTGCTTGTGAGCTCCGTACAGAAGGTTAGCTGCACCCTTTGCATCGTGATACTTGTAGACGCTCTTCTTGGCGTGCATCATAAAGGAGGTGGCATCGTCTTCTGTTCCGAATAGGGTCTGCCCCTGCTGATACGGAAGTCCCTTCAGTTTCGGAGCGTGTTCACGAACACAGACACAGATCTCATGTCCAAGCTCTTCAAACGCAGTGCAATACTGATTCCAATCTTCATACAGCTTTGCCGTCTTGAAGCAGCTCTCAGTCAGGATCATATCAACATCTTTGAGAGCAATTTCGTTGCCCCAGAAGTCAACAAAAGACTTCTTGTTATTATTCACAGCAAATCCAAACAGATTGCTCCAGTTTGTCGCCTGAACAAATGCTTTGAGCCACGGGCCACGAATAGTGACCGACTCTCCATTCGTGATATCACTACGAATGATGCCAAATCCATCAAACGCATTGATCTCGATGGAACGGTCAATATTGTGCTGGACTCTGGCCATTTCAACAAGATCGACTTTGGAGTTTACTGTGACAGAGCCGTCCTTAATAATCGCGACACGACGGATGTCGATCTTCTTTCCGAACGCATCAACAAACGGCTTGGACGCGGAACTAAGAAGCCCGATGTATGCCATATACTTATTAATGGCGAGCTTCATGTCCTTTGTCTTCAGCCCGCACATAGCCCACTTTCCGAGCTCAGGAATAATATCTTCGTTAACCCAGCTGGAAGTGGCCTTCCGAGCGTCAGACGCACCAGCCATAAACGGACGATACACAATGCTATTCAGCATATAGCCCGTAGCGACATAGTGCGCTAACGTATTCTTGATGAGCGCTTCAGCCGCTTCGTCCTTAGGACATTCAGCGCAAATCTTAATGATCGCGCGTTCTGTGTCGACGCCCATTGCATCGAACTTCCGAGTAAGCGGAGAATCGAACATAGCAATTTCTTCAATCTTGTTTTCGAACAGATTTAGCTTGTTAATAGTCTTCATTTTTGATTTCCTCCTAGATGTTTTTGATGGGATACGATAACGAAGCTGGGAACGCTCCGAGCGATGCTTGACGTCCATATCGCTTATCCCGGCAATCAACGGACTGCATTCCTGCTTGCCACAGGAAGGCTCTCATGATATACTGATCACGATCAGATTCAGTTCTGATAGTCTTCATAGCGGTTCTTCCTGTTTGATTGGAACAAGGAGAGCCAGAGCCTCCTGCATGGGAACAGGAGGCTCAATCTATTTCAACAGTCAAAAGACTGGAAAGCCGCTTGCCACGGCTGGGCTCGCAATCGAACGTGTTGCGAAACGCTTGAAGAGCTGATATACTACTCTTCGGAGACATAGTCGATATACTCGACTTCGCTGGCGAACAGCATCCATCGAGTACCGACCCGGCCCATGAAGCCGTATGTGGTCCAGTATCCGTACATGTTGTCTCCTTTCCGGGCTCCTGTTCCAGCAGGAGTCCAATTTATTTGAGTCATAAGACTCAATTGAGCGTCCGCAGCGCGGGCGCTCTACTGAACCTTATGTATTTCCTACTTGTAATATCCAATGTAATACTTTATTACATCGGGTATCAATATAACCAGAAGGACAACTACTGCGACAAGGTAAATCATCTTCCGATCCCCTTTCTTACCCTCTTCCAGAAGGAGGGTTTGTTGAGTTCGTGAATCGGAGTGACTTCTTTCTTCGCGACTGGCCCGTAAGCTTCGAGGAACTCAATAGCCATCTGGCAGAGTTCCTCATCGCCTTGCTGTTTTGCATAGTTCAACGCCCGCTGAGCTAGTTGCAACTCGGGATCGTTGGTGGTATAATTTAGTAGATGGGAGTGTGTCATACTTTCTCCTTTCAACTTGGGTGCAGCGGCAACTGCACCCTTTATTTTTTTTTGCCGAATTAGATTACATGGCTTTGCCGTGCTTAGCCGCATAGCTAAGCCGGTCCTTAGTAAACCACATGGCGTCGTCGTCATCGTCGCGAATGTTGGCGATAACTTCGCGAGCCAGTTCCGCGCCGAGACGCACGCTGTAGCTCTCCATGTCGTTAAAATAGTTGTGGAAGGGATCGGTGGGTACAACAGTGATGTAGACCCTTCCGGTTTCCTCTACATACATGTTGTATGCGTCGCACATGGAGTCTCGGTCCATAGCGGAGAAACGGCCGTATTCAACGTCAACTTTGACGTCGAAATACGCATCTTTTCCGCAGATGGTCAGAGTAAGAGCGGGTTTGGCGAACACTTTACGATACTTCATGGAACACCTCCAAACAGATTGTGACCATTGCTATGCAGCCCGTGTGGTCCGTCACGGCTTGTGCTTCTCGTCCACAAGCAACCCGCGGGTGCAGCTTCACCTGTGACACCCGGAACCTCTTTGCTTCTGTGCAGCCCTTATGCTCGGGTACTGAGCGAGCGAGCGAAGCGAGCGAGCGGCAGAGAGCAGAATGCGGAATTTACGCTGAGAAATATTCCTACATTCCAGAGATCCAATATATGTTCCATTCCAAAGCAAAGTCCTAATCCTGTTCCATTCCAAATCAAAGTTAACTTCTATTTCCAGTTTCTATTTCAAACTGTATTTTTACGCTGAAAAGTTATTGAAAAATAAGGGGTACCTCAGATCGAGGTACCCTCATTTTCAAACTCTTTCCCATAGGGAATAAAAAAACAACAACAATACAAAAAAACATTATGGGAAAAATATCCATATTCGAATCTTTTTCTAGCGTGTCATCCGAAAACAACCATAAGGGAGAGACAATTCTCTCTACTTGATTAACTGGAGTGATTAAATATGGATGAAAAAACTGTTATTCCAAAGAACGCTTTTGACAAAGAATATTCCACAGAATGGAGACGTGAAGTAAAGTTCTTGGAAGAGAAGGGGATTAACTACACTTACGCTAAGAAACACTTTAAATATCCGATTATTCGTTATAAGTACAGGAAGACGCCTGAGTTATTCCTTGCTTTAGCTGAATTCTATAATCAGGTACGGAATGAAAAGTTCTTTAAGTCAGTTGAGAATGCTTCAATGGCTTTGGAAAAAGGATGTATTGAGATTCACGAATCTGAACTGACAAAACCGGAAAAGAAGCTTCTGGATCAGGATATTGAAAACGTGCTGAATGATACGGAGTGAGTGCGGTGGCATATATATTATCAAAACCCCGAAAGAGTAAACCACCTGCTCAGACAAGGCTGTGTTTGCATTGCAACCAGACCAAACCTTTGGCACAGTTCTATTCAAACAGGGACTGGATTGAAAATGGTAAAAAGGATAAATGGTGCAAACAATGCCTTGCGAAGATTCGAACGAAAGATGAAATGCGAAGATACTTCTGGGAAAATAACCGGGAGTGGAAAGAGAACGTCTGGGAGAACGCTTTAAGACAAGCTGAGATTCAGGCGGCAAAATCCACCGTGTTTCAAAAATCCAACGAAGAAAGGCGTCAAATCCTGTTGGAATCAATTGCATGTCCGATCATGCCTTCGTTGATGCAGAAAACACAGAACTATAAGTATGAAGATCATACACAGGATGTTAACACCAATAATTATGATGAAGCCAAAGAAGGCGGGAAAATTATTGAGTTTGATCCCGCAAAGGCAAAAGATAAAAACCTGAAAGTATACAACGAATTCTTTAACGGCGAATTCAAACCGGCAGAGATTGAATATCTTGAAGGTTATTATCAGGGCCTTGAGCAGGACTTTAACCTTTCCGACACTTCTTTGAGGGATAATGCTAAAAAGCTGGCAAAGGCATCTTTACTTGTCGATAAAGTACAGAATGACTATATGGCTGGAAGATGCTCTCTTCAGGATGTTAAAGACGCGATTGCTCAGTACGACCTTTTGATGAAAACCGGCAACTTTGCGGCGTGCAAACGTAAACCGGGAGATAAGGAAGGTTTAAGTTCATGGTCTGAGTTAACTTTACATCTGGAAACTCACGGCTTTTTAGCCGACAAATTGGTTTATTGGGAGCCGGACGATGTTGACCGGACTATTAATGAATTCAGGTATATTACTGAAGCCATAGGACTTGAGGGGTGATAGCATGATCGCAAGGAGCGGTGTTATCACCGATTTTGAGTCTGCTGAAAAACAGATTCTATTTTGGCGGGATCATCTCGATATTGCAATAGAGCAGATTTTTGCCCCTATTAAACTAACAAGGGATCAGCATGTTATTGCCAGAGCTTTCGGAAGAGGAAGCGATGTAAAAATTGTTCAGTCCAGAGGGTCTGGTAAGACATGGCTTGTTGCGTTATGCTGCGCTGTTATGTGCGTTCTATATCCCGGCACAATTTGCTGTGTATGTTCGGGAACAGCGGCGCAGGCAACGCTCGTTCTGCAAAAATTAAAGCTGATTGCTGATCAGAACCCGAATCTGGCAAACGAGATTTCTGCGTCGAACGCGAGAAGCCTTGTCCAAATTTCTAAAGATAAGGGTAAGTGCACATTTAAAAACGGTTCATATATTGAATCATTTTCTATTGATTCCATGAGAGGCAATCGTGCAAAAATTCTTGTTCTGGATGAAACAGCGTTAATTCCCCAAGAGGAACAGGATGCGATTATCGGCCCGTGCAAGAACTATCGCAGAGATATCTCGTTTAACTTTAACTTTGCGGATTACCCGTCAAAGACGGTATGTACTACTTCTGCCTGTGCCAAAGCCAATACTTTCTACGATGACTTTATGCGTGTCTTAAGAAATATGGCTAAAGGAGACACAGGATCGTTTGCCTGTGCTTTAGACTATAACGCGGCAGCTGCAAACGGCATCACGGATATGGAATTCTTTTTAAAAGAAAAAGAAAAAATGCCGGACGAAACGTTTCAGATCGAATACGGTTCAAAATTTATTGGATCGGATGCAAACTCTGCATTGCCTTTTGATCTGACTTCAAAGTGCCGGACGTTGGAACAGGTTGAGTTATATCAGCCTAAAAACTCAAAGTCGAGGTACGTTTTATGTCTGGATATAGCTACGTCAAGAGCTAAAGGATCAGATAATTCATGTCTTGTGACAGAAAAGTTTACGGAAGCATCAGATGGAACGTTTAACCGTAAGGTTGTAAACATCCGAACTTTCAACGGCGAGCCATTAGACTTTTTGGCTCAGGTTGTCCGTGAGTATTACCATGTCCGGTTTCCGAATACGGAAAAAATTATTTACGATGCCAGAGGTATTGGAGACAGTTTTGACAGATTCTTTGACCGTGAATGGATTGATGTTAATTCCGGAAAGGAATATCCTCCGCTGGTCGTGGATGATATGCCGCTGGTAAACCCCGAAGCAGAACAGGCATTGCATCCTTTCAGGGCGGTAAACAATCTGAACCAAAGAATTTACACTAATCTTCGTGTGGCTATTGAAAAACATAAAATTGAATTTCCTGTTCAGGAAAGAATTATGCGTTCTAAGCAGCTTGAAATCGAAGACGAATCAAAACGGCTTTCTAAAGAAGAAATGGCGGTATTCCTTGAAGCTGACGCAATGCAGATGGAAATGGGCAATATTGTCGAGAAGACTTCTTCCTCCGGCAATAAAACATATGATGTTCCAAAAGCAACACAGCATAAGGACAGATATTCCGCATTGGCAATGGCAAACGACTACATATCCGAAATAGAAAAACAAAACGTTAAAAACTATCAGAAGGGTCCGGTATGTATTGGAATTACCGGCGGCTTTGATGATAAAATTTCCAGAAACATCGCCAAAGGATTTGGCAGATTTTAAGAAAGGGGCTGAGTCCCAATGGGTTTTTGGAGCCAAATACTTGGCAGGAACGAAACTGTGGTTGTTCAGCCTCAGGGCAGAATAATCACCGTTGGAGTCGATAAAGATAAAGATCAAACAACGATTCAGTCTTTTTCAAATTCCAACTTTACTTTTTCCGGAGAATTGTCTGATTATGATTATGTCAGCCTTCTTCGGAACAAGCAGGACAATATCCAGAGTTTTTATCAGTTATCGGATTACTATACCGATGCGGACCCAATTGTTCATGGTATTATTAAACATGTGTATGTTCCATTTTCAACCTGTTCAGATTGGTACCTGACAGGTTCTAAAAAGAAAACATATGCATTATACGAAGAGCAATATAAGCGTATGCGCCTACGGGAAAAAATTGACGCAATTATGCTTGAACTCTGGAAATACAGCAATGTCTGCTGTTATTTACATAAAGGCGACTTGATTACGCTTCCTGTAAACAAGTGGAGAATCGGTAATACAACTTTTAACGGAACGCCTATTGTTGACTTTGACTGCCAGAGTATAATCAACGAAATCCAAACCAAGACATACTCCGTTGATGAAAAATATGCCAAGGACAGTAATGTTGATTATATCCTGAAAGGCTATCCTGAAGAAATCCAGAAAGCTGTAAAAAACAATCAACAGTATGCTCAACTTAATCCTCAGAACACATTTGTTCTGCAAACGTCAAAAGAAACTTGGCAAAGATATGCAATTCCGTTTATTGCTTCGTGCCTTCGCGCTTTAGCGAAGAAAGAATTGATTTCAAGTTACGAGGACGCAATGCTGAACATTGGCAAAAGAAGTTTTGTTCATGTTCAGTACGGCGAAAGCGGAAAGACGAATGATATTCTTCCTGATGAAATACAGTTAACAAAGGTCAGGAAGATCTTTGTAAACGCGATGAGCGGGACACCCCTTGCAGTAACCAATCATTTGGCGAAAGCAACACCTATCCAGTTTGATATGGACGATCTTTTCCAGTGGGATAAGTATAAGGGTGTGAATAACGATATTCTTTCTGCAGGCGGAATCAGCGGCGTCTTGGTGTCGGGTCTGGTTGAAGACGGGTCTACTTTTGCTTCAGCTCAGGTTTCAATGGAAACAGCTGAAGCGAGAATCAACGCAGTGCGCGATGAGTTCTGCGATATGATGACAAAAATCAATGCACGTCTTGCGGAAGAAATTCCCGGAACGTACAATCTAAGCGAGCCTCCTGAGTTTCATTTCCAACCTCTTTCGATGGAAGGCAAAAAGGCTTTACGTGAAAAATGCATTGAGCTCTGGGAAAAGGGTGTTGTTTCTACGAAGCATATGATGGATATCCAAGGATATTCGCTTGAGGTAGAAAAGGAAGCCAGAGAAAAGGAAAGTAAAGATGGATCAGATAAAACTCTGGCTCCAAGAGAAACTTTGATCACAAATGAGCAAAATAATGTCGGACGTCCTGCTAAAGATGATTCAGAAAGGACAAGCGATCCTGAAGCGGCGCTTCGCAGTGCACAACCTAAACCGTCTTCGCCGGAAGGATCGCTAGACGACATGTGACGGTTGCTTCAATCCGTCCTTAAATAAGATTGAGAGCATTTACAGGTTGTCGCGCCTTAATGCGACGTTGCAAACGGTTTGCTGCGCCGATAAGCAGAATTTGTTTTATAGTACTATCAGCGCCTCTTGTACACAATTGAATTTTTTATAGTGTGTTATAACGCGTACCTTGATAGTTGTCCGGGCTTCCTTAGCGTGTAAGTCCCGGACTTTTTTGATGAACTCGTTCTTTTGAACGTTTTCATAGATTCGCCTTGCGCTCTTTGTCTTCCCCCATTGAACGCAAAGCAAAGGGAGAGTTAATATGAGCAAACTAGTCTTTGCTTCTGTCATCTCCGAAATCCAGCAGTCTGATGTTTTCATGACTGTAAAAGCTCGCATCTGCGAAGCTCCAGAGGCGAATCTCAACGGAGCAAGAGTTACCGAAGCTTTCATCGACGAAATCGTAGGTAATGAAACGCGGTATGTTGGGTTGCCGCTTTATGCTGATAAAAAAGCATTGATCGGCGGAAACTATAATCGCCTTGGTCATCTGTATGATGAAAAAACAGGCGAGTTTCATTCAACGCAAATTGGATCGTTTTATAAGTTTGAAAAACATACAACTGAAAACGGATGCGCACTGGTTGGCTATGCCAGAATTCCAAAACGCAACAGAAAACTCAGCAAAGCAATCTCCGAATTATTTGCGGAAGGCGCTTTAAAGTTTTCTTTTGAACTTTCGGTTGGAGAATATGAAGAGCTTGATGATAATACGATCCTGATTGATGCGTCTGAAAACAATTATCTGGAAGGCACAGCCATTGTGACCTACCCCGCCTGTGAAGACGCTGTGGCACTTGAATTAGTGGCACAGAAAGCGGATGAAGCCAAAGGAGGCGAGAGTGAAATGGCAGAAGTCGAAAACAAGGCTGAAGTTGTTGAAACCGAAGCCGCTCAGCCTGAACTGGCTGAAGAAGAAAAGGTCGAAGAAGTAACTGAAGATATCTCTGAGGAAGCTGATGAGACCGCAGCCTGCAAGAAAAAGGAAAAGGCTGAAGAGGAAACTGCAGCTGTAATTTTGCGTGAAACCAATATCGAACAAACACATCAGAGTGCGTATGATACGGAGACCGGTAAAGAAGTTTGCCAGCATATTACCGTTGAAACCACAACTGAAGATGTTATCGAAGGTACGCTTGTTGAAGCAGTTGACGGTGTCC
>Ga0310690_10003089_pt1 | contig 25646 bp, 25 predicted proteins | sample AusTroGonzalo_MG_2_FD_207661 | JGI IMG/M metagenome (GOLD analysis project Ga0310690, IMG submission 207661) | Bovine rumen microbial communities from tropical cattle in Woodstock, Queensland, Australia - Gonzalo_04 (v2) (version 2) | ecosystem: Host-associated > Mammals > Digestive system >... | reverse complement strand
GTTTATATCTGTATTGCATGGACATAAAGCGGATTGAGAAGAACAATCATAGTGTGCTTTACAGCTTGTTCCATCGGCTTGATTATAACACCAATCAACACAAGTTTGTGTTTGTGGATCACAGGTATCATAGCCAAAGGTGCCACCATTTTCCACAGAGCAATCCGCATCTGTTGAACATTTGTTGTAACACATCTGACTTTCCGAGTTCCAAAACGGAGTATCTGTTGGACAACAGAGGTGAGTGTCTAAATTGCATTGTGTGTTATTACATTGAGCATCTGCTACGCATTGAACACAATTGCAATTACCATCTTCCACAAAACCTTCGGCACAATCGCCCTGTTGCCCCACAGGATAGCAAACACATTGACCACTTTCATTCAGGTATTTGTGTTCAGGAATATTACAAACAGGTCTATCATCCCCATGTGAACAATCTTCTTGACCAGTTCTCGTATCGTTTACTTTTTTGCATTCACCAACGGATGTGCATTCCGTACTGTCATCTGACGAACTAAAAGTATTCTCTGGGCACAGCTCACAAGTTTTGTTTTCTTCATCGATAAAGTAGCCAGCGGGACAAATGCATCGTTCCCCATTGTCCGATTTTATAAATGGCAAGATACATTCAAAGTCGGGTTGATCGTTGCATGGGGGGCAAGAGCTGTAAGTAGGACATTGCACACATCTGCCATCTTCGGTTAAATGATACCCTTTGATACACTTTGTGCACATATCAGTTTCCAGATCACAATCACAACATACGGTTGGACATTGTTTCGGGTCAGGGTCGGGTGAAGGACACTCTACACATTCGTCGTTTTCACAACACTTGTCGGCAGGGCAGGCATCACAAGGAGTTGGACCTGGTTCACCACAGGCCGTGCATGCCGCTTGGAAACAACATTGTCCCTCATCACAGGTTGGACAGGTGTCTGTACATACTCCATTAATGCATCGACGTTTGGAGGGCCGGCAATCATCGTCTGTCTTACAAATTTTCCGAATCCAACGACTTTTCCCCGTTGTCTTCTTGAAGGTAAGTTTTACACTATTAAGTTCGTTTGGACAATTAACGTCCTCATCAATGGCGCCTGTTGCATCCACCCCATAGACATAACCATTGATGGTTATACGTTCGGCCCCTTTATAATTCTTTTTAATCAGCAGATCACAAATATCTTTTTTTACGTTCTCCACCATAAATGAGTAATGATAAATCTCAGCCCCATTTTCTTTTTTGGTTTCAGCAACAATGGCCTTACCTAATCGTGTCTTATTATCTAGGTCGGTACTAAAAGATTTCTTTTGGTTGGGGCGTCCCTCTTGATTTAGTCGCCCCCTTATCATCAAATCCTCATGAATAACGTTGGCTTCGTTATTGATCATGACAAAGCTATACAACTTTAAACAGCCAAATGAAATCAGGGCCATTACGACGAAAATCAAGATCATTTCTAACAAGCTACGCCCGGATTCATTTGTGGATTTTAGCACATTCTTTCTCCCTTTTTATCTTAGACTAATCAATTTTATGTCTTAAATCAAGAAAAAGTTGTTGACAAGACAGAATCTTTTCGCTATAATAGGCGCATACTTCCTGAATAAATGAAATCGGGTGGGGCTCCAAAAGAGCTCCACTTAAATTTTAAAAGGAGAAAAAATGGAGTTAATTGAAACAATTACAAAGGCCGTTGAACCAGCGTTGACCGATATGGGATACGAACTGGTGCGTGTTGCCATCAATGGGGCGGAAATGAAGACCGTTCAAATTATGGCTGAACGTGCTGACCGCCAAGATATGACCGTGGATGATTGTGAAAAAATCAGTCATACCGCCAGTGCTTTATTGGATGTTGCCGATCCATTCAATGGTCGCTGGGTGCTGGAAGTTTCTTCCCCGGGGATTGATCGCCCATTGGTGAAGTTGGCCGACTATGAACGCTTTAAAGGCGAAGAAGCCAAAGTTGAGTTGGTAAATGACATTGGGGGGCGCAAACGGTTTAAGGGCGTTCTTAAGGGCGTTCAAGGTTCCACAATTACAATGGATTTTGAAGGATCCGAAATTTCTTTTGACTTTGCCGATGTGGCTAAAGCAAAACTGACTTTTAAAGATGAAACATTAGACAACAAGAAAGGAAAAAAATAAAATGCAAAACGCAACATTACCAAGACCAGAACTGATTCAAATGGCCGACGTGTTGGCCCATGAAAAAGGAATTGAAAAAGAAGCCGTCTTACACGCCATGGAAGAAGGTATTTCCAAGGCGGGGCGTTCCAAATATGGTCCCGAATATGACATTCGTACCACAATTGATCCAAATAATGGTTCTATCAGTATGGCTCGTTACATCACTGTTGTAGAGGAAGTGATGGATGAATTCCGCGAAATCAGCTTGGCCGAGGCGCGCAAAGATAATAAATTCGCCAAAGTGGGTGACGAAATTGTGGATGAATTGCCCCCAATGGACTTTGGTCGTATTGCTGCTCAAACAGCTAAACAGGTGATTACACAAAAGGTGCGCGAAGCTGAACGTAGTCAACAATTTGAAGAAATGAAGGACAAGAAAGGCGAAATCGTTCATGGTGTTGTAAAACGTGTTGAAGCCGGCAACGTTATCGTTGAATTGGGTCGTGCCGAAGCGCTTTTGCGTCGTGATGAAATGATCCCCAGAGAGATGTATCGTCCAGGCGATCGTATTCGCGCTTTGGTGTTGGATGTCAGAAACGAAGTGCGTGGTCCACAAATTTTCTTGACTCGTTCTCATCCAGATTTCTTGGCCGCATTGTTCAAGGCGGAAGTGCCCGAAATCTATGACGGCATTATTGATATTAAAGCGGTGGCGCGTGATCCCGGATCTCGTGCAAAAATTGCCGTTTATTCCAACGATTCCACATTGGATGCTCGTGGCGCCTGTATTGGTATGCGCGGCATTCGTGTGCAAGCCGTTGTGAACGAATTACAAGGTGAAAAAATTGATGTGGTGACATGGTCCAACGATCCAGCCACATTCATCATTAATGCGTTGGCTCCAAATGAAGTGCTGAAGATTGTTATTGATGAAGAAGCCAAGAATGTGGAAGTCGTGTTGCCAGAAGAACAACTTTCTTTGGCAATTGGCCGCCGTGGTCAAAACATCCGCTTGGTCAGCCAATTGACCGGATGGCATATTGATATGATGACGGAAGCTCAAGAATCCGAACATCGTCAAGCCGAAACAAAAGGCCGCGTGGATTTGTTCATGTCCGCTTTGGATGTGGATGACATGATGGCTCACTTGTTGGTACAAGAAGGTTTTGCCAAAGTGGAAGATATCGCCTATATCGGTTTGGATGAATTGGCCAGCATTGAAGGCTTTGATGCTGATTTGGCAACCGAGTTGCAAAATCGTGCCAAAGCTTACTTGGTAGCAAAAGAAGCCGAGGTTTCTCAAAAATTAAAAGAATTGAAGCTGGCCGAAGATTTGACCAAGTTTGAAGGTTTGACCTCTGAAATGTTGGTGAAATTAGGTGAAGCTGGTGTCAAGACTTTGGATGATTTGGCTGATTTGGCGGGCGATGAGTTACGCGAAATTGTTGGCGATGAATTGTCCGAGGAAAACGCAAACGCTTTGATTATGAAAGCACGGGAGCATTGGTTTAGTGAAGAAGCACAATCACAAAAATAATAATCCCAAAACAGAGGTTGGAATGAAGACCTGTTTTGTGTGTAAGACGATCGCTCCTCGCACCCAGATGTTGCGTTTTGTTGGGTGCGCGGGGCGGGTTGTCCAATTCGACGCGCAAGAAAGGTTACCTGGCCGCGGTATGTGGTTACACGCAGACAAAGAATGTTTGCAAAAGGCCATTGATAAGCGCTTGTTTTCCAAAGCCGCTAAAGGAGCCGTTACCATCCCCGAGGATTTAATGCAAGTGGTTGAACAAAAACTTCAAAACTATCCACAAAAACAGAAACTCTTTTTAAAAGGAGCGATTCATGAGTGAAGATAAAAAATTGACCTTATCTGGTAAAACTTTGTCATTGGGTGGCACATTGCGCCCCAATATGGGTACACATAGCGGTGTTCAGGTGGAAGTGCGCAAGCAACGCCGCATTATTACACCGGAACAAAAACCAGCCGCGATGACACAAGATGCTGCTCAAAAATTGAAATTGTTGCAGGAAGCTCAACGTGTGGCAGAACATGCCAAACAATTGGAGGCAGAACGTCAAGCTCAGGCCGAAAAGGCGCGTCAAGAACAAGAACGTCGCGCGGCAGAAGAAGCTAAGCGTCAAGCCGAAATTGAGCAACAAGCGGCCGAGGCAATTGTTGAATCACAACAAGATAAGCCACAAAGAACATTTACCGAAAACAAGAAAAAAGATTTAGATGAAATTTTAGCGGCGAAAAAGCAAAAAGAGATGGAACAAGCCATGAATCGCGGCAAAGGTTCCTTTGAGGAAAAACGCGCCAATAAAATGAATTTGAATGCCTATAAACAATACTCTGCGGGAGACGATGAGGATTCCGACGAAGAAGGTGGTCCACATCATCACAGGCGGTCTTTGGCCTCCATTAAACGGGCTCGCGAAAAACAATATCAAAAGTTTTTGAATGCTCAAAAAGGACCTGCCGAAAAGGTTATTCACGATGTGATTATTCCAGAAACAATCACAGTGCAAGAATTGGCTTCTCGTATGGCCGAAAAAGGCGCTGATGTTGTAAAAACATTAATGAAAATGGGCATGATGGTGACAATTACTCAGACCATTGATGCCGATACTGCCGAATTGGTTGTGACGGAAATGGGGCACCGTGTGAAACAACGTGTGGCCGAATCTGATGTGGAAAATGTATTAAAGCATGATGATATTCCAGAATCCGAATTTGAACCGCGTCCACCGGTTGTGACCGTGATGGGCCACGTGGATCATGGTAAGACATCTTTGTTGGACGCTTTGCGTTCCACAAATGTGGCGGCCAAAGAATCGGGTGGTATTACCCAGCATATTGGTGCTTATCAGGTTGTGTTGGAAAGTGGTAAAAAGATTACATTCATTGATACGCCAGGACACGAAGCATTTACAGCTATGCGTGCACGTGGCGCTCAAGTGACAGACATTGTGATTTTGGTGGTGGCCGCGAATGACAGCGTGATGCCTCAGACAATCGAAGCCATTAACCATGCTAAAGCAGCGGGCGTTCCTTTGATTGTTGCCATCAACAAAATGGATGTGCCAGGCGCTAATCCAAACAAAGTACGCACAGATTTATTACAACACGGAGTTGCTGTGGAATCTATGGGTGGCGATGTGTTGGAAGTGGAAGTTTCCGCTAAACAAAAAACGAACTTGGACAAATTGGTGGAAGCCATTTTATTGCAGGCCGAGATGTTGGATCTAAAAGCTCCAAAGAAATGTCCTGCCGAAGGTGTTGTGGTGGAAGCCCGAATGGAAAAAGGACGCGGTTCTGTGGCAACCATTTTGGTGAAGAAAGGCACGTTGCATATTGGTGATTTGTTTGTGACGGGTCAAGAATGGGGACGTGTGCGGTCTATGTCCAACGCCAAAAATCAAGTTTTGGAAATAGCCGAACCCGCCCAACCGGTTGAGGTTATTGGTTTAAATGGAACGCCATCGGCTGGTGATGACTTTGTGGTCGTTGAGGACGAACAAACAGCACGTGATATTTCTGCTTATCGTCAACGTAAAGCTCGCGAATTATTGAACGTAAAACGCATGGGTGGTACGGAAGGTCTGTTGGCTCAAATCAAAGCGGGTCAAATCAAGGAAGTTCCTGTCTTAATCAAGGCTGACGTGCAAGGTTCCGTGGAAGCTTTAATTGGTATTTTAAGCAAGATTAAGAACGATGAAATTAAGGTGAACATTGTGCACAGCGCGGTGGGTGGTATCAACGAAACAGATATCGCTTTGGCGCGGGCCAGTAATGCTTTGGTTGTCGGCTTTAATGTGCGAGCAAACCAAGGCGCCAGAAGTGCGGCCAAACGCGATGGTGTTGATATTCGTTATTACTCCATCATCTATGATGTAGCAGACGATATCAAGAAAGTGGTCGAAGGTATGTTGACGCCAGAAGAACACGAAAAGATCATCGGTTATGCTGAGGTACGCCAAGTGATTTCTATCTCCAAAGTGGGTAAAATTGCTGGCTGTATGGTGACGGAAGGTATGATCAAGCGTGGTGCCAAGGTGCGCTTGCTGCGTAATGACACTGTGATTTACACAGGCGATTTGGAACAATTAAAACGTATGAAAGACGATGTGCGCGAAGTCAAAGAATCGTTTGAATGCGGTGTGAAGTTGGCTAAATTTGACGACATTAAGGAAGGCGATATTGTGGAATGCTTTGAAATGGAGCAAACCGCAGTGAAGTTTGTGGCAAATTAAGGAGAATCTATGAGAAGCAAAAAAGCTCCATCGGAAAGACAGTTGCGTGTGGCAGGGGAAATCCAACACGTGTTGGCGACCTTGCTGATTCACAACAATTTTTTCATTACGGGATTAAAGGCGCCTTATATTATGTTGACGGAAGTGGATATTTCTTCCGACCTGTCGTTTGCGCGGATTTTTGTGCGAGCAATTCCGCCCGTTGATACAAAAGAGCAGGTATCATTGCTTCGCGAACACAAGGGCCTTTTCCGTAAAGAAATTGGGCGCAAAATTCGCTTGCGCATTGTGCCAGATTTGGACTTTGTGGCTGATACGCGCATGGAAAATGTTCAGCGTATTGAAGAGCTTTTGAATTCTCCAAAAGTAAAGGCCGACCTTGAATCCAAAGAATAATTTAAATGGTTTTTTAGTGATTGATAAGCCCTATGAAATGGGCTCGACGAAGGTTGTTTCTGTCTTAAAACATTTCTTACATCCCACAAAAATTGGACATGCAGGGACATTGGATCCATTGGCAACAGGTGTTTTGCCTATTGCGTTTGGCAAAGCGACACGCTTGATCCCCTATGTAATGGCGGGGAAAAAGACGTATCAGTTTCGAATTAGGTGGGGTGTTGAAACGGATTCAGATGATTTGGCAGGCAAAGAAATTGCGACAAGTGACAAAGTGCCGACAGCAGATGAAATAAGGTCTGTTTTGCCAAAATTCGTTGGTAAAATAATGCAAACACCCAACGCTTTTTCTGCCCTAAAAGTTGATGGCAAGCGAGCTTATGAATTGGCGCGCGAGGGTAAAGAAGTTGAATTAAAAGCCCGTTCCATCACAATTTATGATTTGAAAGTTTTGAAAATTGCATCCGATAATGCCACCTTTGAGGTGGTGTGCAGCAAAGGCACCTATGTCCGATCATTAGCGCATGATATAGCACATGCTTTGGGTACGGTTGGGGTTGTGGTCCTGTTGCGACGCACGCTTTGTTCGCCATTTGGTTTGGCTGGGGCGGTGGCGCTGGATGATATTAAAAACGAAAAAATAACCGCAGAAAACATCAATTTGATTTCGATGGACAAGGTGTTGCAAGATATCCCATCGCTAACCTTTTGTGAAACAGAGGTAAAACGTTTATCGCAGGGGCAACGTCTTTCTTGGCATAAATTAGACGTCATTCAACCCGACGCACCAGATGGTATTTATTGTGTCAAAAAGGATCAAAATATACTAGGTCTTGTAAAAAAAGAAGGTACCGTTATTCGGCCCGAGTTCATTTGGGCAAATATAAAATAATCACTTGATTTTTGTAAAAAAATCGTGTATAATAACCCCGTTGTTTTCGATGAAAGCAAGATTGACCTAACTGACCGATATCTCGGTGTGTGCCGGTTTTGTGGGAGAAGACAGCTGATTAACGAATAAAGAAAGGATATACGATGTCGTTGACAAAAGAAGCTAAACAAAAGCTGATTGCTGATTTTGCAGTCACAAAAGGCGATACAGGTTCACCTGAAGTACAAATCGCTGTTTTAACAGAAAAGATCAATGCTTTGGCCGAACATATGAAAACGCATGCCAAGGATTTCCATTCCCGTCGCGGATTGAACTCCATGGTTACGAAACGTCGTCAATTGTTGGCTTATGTTAAAAAGCAAGATAATGCTCGTTATGAGGATTTAATTGCCCGTTTGAAATTGCGGAAATAATTTCTTGGCAAGGGGTGTCAAGGGACGCCCCTTCCACTTTGTATGTATGAATGATGATGAAAGGAAAATAATTATATGTCAATTTTTACAACATTTAAAAAGGAAATCACTTGGGGAGGTAAGACCCTGTCCATTGAAACAGGTAAAATCGGTCGTCAAGCCGATGGATCCGTGATTGTCCGTTATGGAGACACAATGGTGCATGCAACGGTATGTGCCGCAAAAACAAAACCAGAAACTTTTGAAGATTTTATTCCGCTGACAGTGAATTATCAGGAAAAAACATATTCTGCTGGTCGGATTCCTGGCGGCTTTTTCAAGCGTGAAGGCAAACCAAGCGAACATGAAGTGTTGGTCAGCCGTTTAATCGACCGTCCTATTCGCCCATTGTTTGTGAAGGGCTTTAATAATGAAACACAGGTCGTTTGTACGCTGATTTCTTATGATAAAAAAACACAATCCGATATCGTGGCAATGATTGCGGCTTCTGCTGCTATCACGATTTCTGGCTTACCATTCTTGGGTCCAATCGCTGGTGCCAGAGTTGGCTATATTGATGGTCAATACGTATTGAACCCAGATATTCAACAAATGAAAAACACCGATTTGGATTTGGTTGTGGCTGGTACAAAAGAAGGTGTGTTGATGGTTGAATCTGAAGCACAAGAATTGTCCGAAGAGGTCATGTTGGGTGCTGTGGAATTTGGGCATGAAAGCTTGAAACCAGTGATCGATTTGATCATTTCGTTGGCCGAAGAATGTGCCAAAGATCCTTGGGAAGTACAACAAGAACCAGCCGAATATGAAGCTGTTCGTACAGAAATCAAGGAAAAGTTGGGCGACAAGATTGCGGATGCTTATAAAATCCACAACAAATTGGAACGCCAAACAACTTTGGATGCTATTCGCGAAGAAGCCAAAGCATTGTTTGAAGGCAAAGAAGTGGAATTATCCATTTACGAAAAAGTGTTCCACGAAATCGAATACCGCACAGTGCGTGATTCTATCTTGGCCGGCAATCCACGTATTGATGGCCGCGATACCAAGACGGTTCGTGTAATCGAAACCGAAGTTGGTTTGTTACCAAAGGCCCATGGATCCGCCTTGTTCACACGTGGTGAAACACAAGCGATGGTGGTGACCACATTGGGTACAGAAGACGATGAACAAATCATCGATTCTTTGGATGGCGAACAAAGTGAACACTTTATGTTGCACTATAACTTCCCACCATATTCCGTCGGTGAAATTGGTCGTTTAGGATCCCCAGGTCGTCGCGAAATTGGTCATGGTAAATTGGCTTGGCGTGCAATCCATCCAATGTTGCCAAGCAAGGAAGAATTCCCATACACAATTCGTGTTGTGTCCGATATTATGGAATCCAACGGATCTTCCTCTATGGCGACAGTTTGTGGTTCTACGCTGTCCTTGATGGATGCTGGCGTACCAATGAAGAAGCCAGTGGCCGGTATTGCCATGGGTTTGATTAAAGAGGGTGAAAAATTTGCCGTCTTGACAGATATCTTGGGTGATGAAGATCACTTGGGTGATATGGACTTCAAGGTTGCTGGTACAAAAGATGGTGTGACCGCTTTACAGATGGATATTAAGATTACATCCATTACCAAAGAAATCATGAAGATTGCTTTGGAGCAAGCTCACGAAGGTCGTATGCACATTTTGGGTAAAATGGCAGAATCTATTGCCGAGCCTCGTGCAGAAGTCAGCCCGAATGCACCACGTATTCAATCTTTCCAAATCGACAAAGAAAAGATTCGCGACGTGATTGGTTCTGGTGGTAAAACAATTCGTGAAATCACAGAAAAAACAGGCGCTACCGTTAACATCAACGAAGATGGTATCGTGTCTGTGGCCGCTGTGGATGGATCCGTTGCTCAAGCCGCAATTGATTGGATCAAGGGTATTGTTGCTGAACCTGAAAAAGGCAAAGTGTACGATGGTACTGTTGTGAAAATCATGGACTTCGGTGCGTTTGTGAACTTTATGCCAAACCGCGATGGCTTGGTCCATGTGTCTGAAATCAAACCAGAACGCGTGGAAAAAGTGACCGACGTGTTGAAGGAAGGCGACAAGGTTAAGGTCTTATGCCAAGGTGCAGATAACCGTGGCAAGATCAAATTGTCCATGAAGCGTGTTAATCAAGAAACGGGCGAAATCATTGAATTGCCTGAAAAGAAAAAACACGCCGAAGAAGATAAAGCAGAAAAGGCCGCCGAGGCCCCTGCGGAAGCTCCAGCCGAAACACCGGCCGAGTAAGCGAAAGGTCTTATAAAAAAGCGCCCCCGATTTTACGGGGCGTTTTTTTGTGCGTTCTTCGTAAAAATTTCTTGCAAAAAACAAAGAAAAGGGTCATGATAAAGAAAAAGAGGAGGTTTTTATGTTTGAACGCTTTTTACATAAGACATCAACACCCGCGGCAGAAAAGTCAGTTGCACAAAAGGCAGCGGCAGGTGCATCTGCACGTCCTGCGGCTGTTCAACCAGTTTCAGAAGCAGAGTCTGCATCCTCGACGGCCCCTGCTGAACCAATGACAAATTCCGCGATGGCGGCCCGTCCACCGATGGCTCATAACCCGATGCAGGGGAACGAGATGCCGTCTAAAAACGCTGTGCCCGAGTTGCCAGACGAAGAAGAGGCTCCAGAAAATGCCTTACCAGTAAACGAAGCGCCAGATAATACACCGGCACCCGAGCCCCCTTCATTTTTAAAGGCATCCCCAAAAACAAAGTTAGAAGATACTGAGGAGGCCGAAAGGACAGCGCCCGTGGTGCAACCTTCGATGGGAACAATAAAAGAACCTGAAACAATCAAGGGAAGATCATTACACACTGTTGATTTTGCGGATATTTGGTATACACCTGAGGGAACCGCCTATGTGCGTGATAAGACGACACGTTTTGCTTTAACGCCCATTGAAACAGATGATTTGGAAGATTTTCACAAGACTTTGGAACAAGGTTATACAGGGATGTCAAGCTATGCTGTTCGGTTTGCTGGAGATTCCTATCGTGTGGAACGTGTAAACACATTGGAAGGCATTCAATTTAACTGCCGTAAAATGCCAACCTCAACACCAGAAATTGAAACGTTGGGGTTTGAACCGGCCATTGTGAAGCATTTAACCAGTTTGGGTCGTTCCGCGGGGCTGTTGTTGTTTGCTGGTCCAACGGGTCAAGGTAAAACAACGACGGTGTCCTCTTTGATGAAACGCTTTTTGGATACAGATGGTGGCTTTTTGTACACGATTGAAGATCCACCTGAAATGCCATTGTCGGGAATTTATCATTCCAAAAATGGAGGTTTAGGCCTTTGCAAACAGGTGCCTGTTGAAAACGATCAATGGGGGGCAGGATTGAGATCTGCTTTACGTTCTAAGCCACGGTATATTTTGGTGGGCGAAATCAGAACCCCAGAAACGGCCAGTCAATGTTTAATTGCGGCAACGTCTGGACACTTAGTGTTATCCACCATCCACGCAAATGGTGTGGAGGATGCATTGAATTCTATGATTAAATATGCAGCGTCTACTGGGTTGGACAACAGTTTGGTGGCCGACCTTTTGGCTCGAGGTATTTTGGGCGTTGTCTATCAACGTTTGGAGGGAACATCAAAATTGAAATTGGTATATCAATCGGCTTTCGCCAATCCAAATGCTCAGGCGGCCGATCAAATGAGAATGGCCATTCGCGATACGAATATCAACCTGGCCACGTTTATGGAACAACAAAAGACCCGCATGGAACGTGGGTTGCCAATGTTTAGGGAGTAAAAAAATGCACGGTATTTCAGAATTTTTTTCTTTTATTTTAAGCCCTGTTACAATGTTTTTATCTGAAACGGCGGCTCAATTTCAAGCGGCATCTAACTATGTGTTGACGTTTTTGATGTCCTTTTTAAGGGGCGTCGTAAACGTGTTACAAGCCCTTGTTGATTTGGTGAATATTGGTAACTATTAATTACGTTCTTTAACTTGGTGATGAACGGGCTGATATCTGTTTTGCAAGGTATCTTGTACTTCGCGCATCATTTCGCTGAGATATGGCACATTTAAGCTAATCAGAGCGCTGATAATTTTAAAGATGATGGCAATAACCAAAGTGGCGCCAATCGTCAAACCAACACCGCGGGCAATCCCGCTGACAAGATTTAACCAAATAAGACGAGATGTTTTGTTTAGGTTTGTGACATACTCTCCGACACGCATCCGTTCCAACCGATCGGCCAACTTTTCCAATTGAGTAATTTTTTCTTTTTGCGCAGGGGTCATTTGTTCTGGTTGTTTTTTTGTCATTTTAAAATCTCCTTATATAATTTTAAGGTTTTTTCACACATTTTTTGAATCGAAAAATGATCATAAGTATTTTGGGCGGCAGCATCTTCCATTTTCTTCTTTTGAGCCGGTGTCATATCTAATACTTTATCAATTGCGCGGGCAAGGGCGGTTATGTCCGAAACAGGCGTTAAAAAGCCCGTTTTGCCATCGATAATTGTTTCTGTCGGCCCCCCATGATTAAAGGCCACCACAATTTTATGCATAGCGTTGGCTTCGGCTATTGTGCGTCCAAATGCTTCTGGAATTAACGAAGCCGAAACGACAACGTTTGACAGAGCGTATGCCAAAGGCATTTTATCCGCGGCAATGGATATAATTTTAAGATTGGTTTCTTCTGGCAACGTTTTAATTAATGCATTTAATTCCTTTTGATATTCTGGTGTTGCTTTGCCGCCAATCAACAAACAAGTAACATCTTTGTGTTTCATTTCTTTCAACGCATGAATCAATTCGCGTTGGCCTTTAAACTTTGACAAGCGTGCTACTAATGTAATAATGGGTTTATCAACGGGAATTTGTGCTTCTTTGACAAAGCGATCAATTTTGTCCGGAGTTGCTTTTTTCGGGTCAAAGCGATTTAAATCGGCCCCGCGACAAACCACATGAATTTTGTTTTCTGGATAATGATAAACGTCCATTAAATGCTGTTTGACATAATCAGAAACAGCAATTGTGCACAGGCCCTTTAACATAACACGATTGTATAATTTTTTAATGGCTGGTTTGGTGCCATAGATGCCGTGATATGAAGCGATAAATGGGATGCCTGTTTTCTTTGAGGCCAACCAAACGGACCAAGCGGGTGCGCGAGAACGTACATGCATCAACCCCACATTGTTTTCTTGAGCAACTTTTGCCAATTTTTTGGCGTTTTTCCATATCTTAAAAGGATTTTTTGTTTGAACAGGCAAGGTGATATGTTTTACCCCAAGCTTTTTTAATTGCTCCACCATCGGACCACCAGATGAAACAACAATATTCGGCATATGCGCCTGTTGAAGAGCTGTGGCAATTTCAATTGTTCCAACCTCAACACCGCCTTGTTTCAAAGAAGGTAAAACCTGCATTATTGTTTTCATAACATCTCCTTACATCGGGAACACCTGGCGATTTTGCGTCGCAGGTAACCGCTGATGGTAATGACGTGCTGTCATGCATTCTTCATAAGAATCATAATCCACGGACCAATCGTCTTGTGCTGAATTGACATATAATGGCCGTGCCCCAGGATAAGGCACAAACTGTGCCCAAACACCAGATGGTGCATCGTTATCAAAGCGCAATTTTAATTCTTTTGGTTTTTCTGAAAACAAAGGAATGCTGGGCCATTCAAATGGAAATAAATCGGCTTCTTGCATGCATTCACGGTGATCTTTTGCAAACCAAGCAACGCCTGTATTGGGGCGTTCCCAGTAAAAAACCTTTTGACCTTCTTCGCCGACCATGGCTTGACAGCCGCAAAGGCCAAACAGGAAAATCAATAATGCAAGTGCTTTTTTCATCCGATTCACCCCTTAAAAATCCAGATTTGTATAATCCTCTACTGGCATTATACCCCCAACTTTATCTTGAAGTAAAGATTTAAATGAAGCGCGGGACTTTATTTTTGCATACCACGTTTTAACATCGTTTAATTTTGTCCAGTTTAATTCGCCTAAATAATCCAAAACGGACAATTGTGCAGCAACAGCTAAATCTGCATAAGAAATATGCCGTCCACCCAGATAGGAACGCCTTGAGGCAATCCAATCCAAATAGGGCATTAAAATGGTGTAATTTTTTCTGGCCGCTCTCAAGACATTAGAGTCTGGAACACCTTTGTGCTGTAAAGCTTTATAAACGCGTTCTTCTAAAATTGGTTTAACAACATCGGGATAAAAAGATCCATTTATCCATTCAACCAACCGCCTGACTTCCGCGCGACCACGGGGCGTTTCGCCAATTAGATCTGGCATAGGGGTTGTTTCATTCAAATAAGCACAAATTGTTGAGGCCCCGCTTAAAATGTATTCGTCTGTTTCGCCCGTTTCAACAATCATTGGTAACGTACCTAATGGATTTTTTTCCAAAAACGCTGGGCGTCTTTCCCATGGAATTTCGGTTAATAGTGCATGAGGAATGCCCTTCTCGTAATAGGCCAAACGCACCAAGCGGCAAAAGGGGCATAACGGATAATGATAAATTAAAGTTCTTTCTGTCATGCGCTCCTCGCTAATTTTATCAAGTTTTCAGCCACTTTTTCAGACGGAGTTGTTCCCTTGCCTAATTTTGCTAAAGCATCCGCTGTTTGTTGAGGGGTTCCCTGTAACAATTCACGCATTGTTTGTGTCATTTTGGAGGGGGTGCAGTTTTCTTGTAACAACTCTGGAATAATAGGTTGATCCATGATCAAGTTAATTAAATTTACATATTTAATTTTAAGAACGCGTCTTGCCAAAGCGGCGGTAATACCATTCATCCGATAGGCAATTAAATGAGGGACGCCCGCCAAGGCCAATTCAAGACTGACAGTACCGCTGGCTGCTAAGGCTGCCGAGGCCGCCGCAAAAGCATCGTATCTTTCTTTTTCGCCAACAACGATCAGATGGGGTGTCTGCCAATTTTCCAGTTTTTTCTCAATTTTTTCACGAACTGTCGCAACAGTTGGAATTACAAAAAACAAATCTGGATTGGTCGCAAATAAATTGTCAGCGGTTTGTATGAAATCACTTAAGAGATATTTGATCTCGTTGGAACGGCTGCCGGGCAAAATGCAGACAATACGTTTATCTTTTGGAATATTATATTTTTCACGAAAGGCATTGGCATCTCCTTTGTCTGCGCCCCCTTCGATAACTGGGTGTCCCACAAATGTGGCAGGCATGCCATAAGGAGTGAAATAAGCAGGTTCGTTTGGTAACAAGCAAAACAGATGATCAACAAAGCGTCCAATTGTTTTAGCGCGCCCCTTTTTCCAAGCCCATACTTGTGGCGCAACAAGATGAACATGAGGTACCGAACAGCCATGTTTTTTCAACATTTTATGCACGTGCGCAGAAAATGAATAAGAATCAATTGTCATAATAATATCTGGCTTTTTTTGATCAATATCTTGTTGAATTTCTTTGAAGTGTCTTAAAATCTTTGGAAGATTTGGCAATACTTCGAATAATCCCATTACCGCCAAGTCTTTGATGTCAAACAATGAATTTAATCCTTCGGCCTGCATGCTTTCACCACCGACACCCAAAATCTGAACATCTGGCTCTTTGTTTTTCAAAGCGTGCATGACACGAGCGCCCAATAAATCGCCAGAAGGTTCGCCCGCAATCAAATACACCTTTAAAGTCATTTGATTTCTACTCCGATAATAAAGACGCCCAATTGATTTGCTAGCTTGATGGCTTTTTCTGCCTCGCTGAACAACACAGAGTCGGCTTGGACTGCAATACCCGCCAACCCAGCCTCTGCGACCGATTGAACAGTATTTGGACCAATTGTAGGCAAATCAGCGCGACGATCTTGTTGTGGTTTGGCTGCCTTTACCAACACACCTCGTCCACCTTTGCGTTTAAGCGCCTTGGATCGATGAATTAAAGCATCTGTGCCCTCAATCCCCTCAACGGCCAATACAAGCCCTTGTTGCACGATAACGGCTTGGCCAACATCGGCTTCGCCCAGTTTGCGCGCCACCTGAACACCACGCTTGATATCGGCAGTATCCTGAGCATTTGGAATCATGCGTCCATAAACACCCTTTTTAATCAACAGATGTGGCAAAATTTGATCAATACCAACGACTTTAAAACCTTCTTTTTCTATTTCTTTAATTAGAATTTTTAAAAGAGCATCATCGCCCAAGGCCTTTTTGCCGTGTTTGCACAACAGCTTAAAGCATCTCCAATCTGGCCACAAACCAGTGAACGAAGGGCGTTTAACAGCACCAATCATAACAACTTCTTCTACGCTGTTTTTCTTTAAAAGCTTTAAACCTTTACCCAATGCACCTAAGCGGATCCACCCCAGCGGAGCCCCCTTTGGTAAAGCATCTTTTTTAAGGCAATCTTTTAATCCAACGACATAGTAGGGACGTTTCATTTGTTCGCAAGCTTGAACCAAGCAAACAGGCAATGCACCAGCACCAGCGATAATCCCCAGCTTTTTCATGATTACTTCCTTTCAGGATGTAAAATGCCGTTTTTAGATGGGTGTTGACAGAAGGTCAATACTTTTTGCACCAATGGGTTTGGGCTATTTTGTTCAATCAATTTTGCTAATCGATCGCCAAACACACCTTCTTCGGAAAGGAATAATTCTTTAAAAACTTTTTGTAATTCCATCACCAATGTTTTATCCACGCCGGCGCGTTGTAAACCGACTAAGTTTAGTCCAGCCAAACCATCCTTCATCACAATACCAAATGGAATAACATCTTTGGGAATGCCGCACATACCACCAATCATGGCCCCTTCACCAATGCGGGTAAATTGCAACACACCAGCCATAGCACCAACAATGGCGCGGTTTTCAACGATAACATGCCCTGCAAGGCCAGCATTATTGCTCATTACAACATCGTCTCCGACAATGCAATCGTGGGCCACGTGAGAGCCAACCAAAAACCAGTTGCGCGATCCGATAGTTGTAATTTTTTTATCTACATCAGACCCCGTATGGGCGGTAAAATGTTCACGGAAAACATTGTCATTTCCGATGACTAATTTTAAATCTGTGGCTTTGTTGCGTTTGTGTTGGCAAGGAAGACCCAAGCTGGCATAAGGATATAAAGTGTTGCCTGTGCCGATTTCGGTGTCGCCATCAACGACGTTATGGGAAATCAAGCGTGTTCCCGCACCAATCTTAACCTTTGGGCCAATGGTACAAAAAGGACCAACTTCAACATCGTCAGCCAATTCCGCCCTTGGATCAACAATACTTAAAGGATGAATTTTTGCCATAGATTAACCTTTCTTGATAAACTTTTTCCAGAACCAAATCTTCGCGTCGGCTTTTACTTGTTCGGATTTTTTCTTTGTGAGTCCGCGCAAAGCCACCACTTGACGCATATATTCGTGTCCTTCTTGGGCGGGAGATCCCATCAATTTCTTCATGGGTTCCACGTTTCCAATTACACCAGCTTTGGCAGCAACTTGAACACCTGTGCCAATCTTTAAGTGACCAGCATAACCAACCTGTCCACCAGACACAACAAAGTCACCAAATTCGCAACTGCCGGCAATGCCGTTTTGTGCAACGATCACGCAGCACCGGCCCAATTTGACGTTGTGAGCAATTTGACACAAATTATCAATACGACATCCATCACCAATTACCGTGTCCCCCATGGCACCACGATCCACCGTTGTGCAAGATCCGATTTCCACGTCATTACCAATGATTACGCGACCCAATTGAGGACATTTTTGGGGGCCTTTTTCGGGACTCATTGCAAACCCAAAACCATCTTGGCCAACTTGTGCACCTGGATAGATATAAACCTTTGCCCCAGCAATACAATGTGACACTGTGGCATTTGCGCCCACGATACACATTGGTCCCATTTCAACGCCATCTTCAACAACAGCGTTGGCACGAATATGACACATTGGACCCAACTTTACATTTTTGCCAATGACCGCACCTGCTTCCACGCGACACCCGTCCCCTAATTGAGCGGTTGGATCAATGTGGGCATCGGGCGAAATAAATGGTTCCACAGCGCTTGGATAAAAAGCACTTGCTACCAAACCATAAGAACGATGGGCATCCTTGGACACAAGCGCGATAGTGCCTTCTGGAACCAAATCTTTAAAGTTTTCTGGAATAATAACAGCCCCAGCCTTTGTGACTTTTAACTGATCACGCACAGAGGGAATAAAAGCCCAAGATACATCCTTTTCGGTCGCATTTTCTAAATCTGCGACATCATCAAAGACCTTTGTTGCGTCAATACCTTCTGGCAAAACAACTTCACCGCAAGCGGCGATGTCCGCCAAACTTAATCCCCCCTGTTTTTTTTGAAAAAAGCGTGTATCAGCCATTTTATCTCCTTATTGCAATGTCACAGGATCTGGATAGTTCACAGTTTGAACGCGTTTATCCAATTCTTTCACAAACACTTCTGTGAAATCAGCCTTTTCGGAGGCATACAAAATAGTGTTTACTGGCAACAATATCTTGGCGCCTGTTTTTTGGGACGTTGCTTCAATCGCTTCGGCGATTTGTTTTTCCAAAGCCTTTAAAGCCAATTGAGAAGCCATGGCGTTCCGTTCAAAAGAGGCACGATAACGTTCATTAATTTTCAAAGCTTTTGCTTGCAAAGCGTTGGATTTACGTTCAAATTCATCTTTTGCCATTGTTTTTTGTTGTTCGGCCAATTTTTTGCCTTCTTCTTCTAATTGAATGAAGTCCTTATCTTTCATAATAATGGCTTGAATTTGTTCATCATACTTCTTTTGTTGTTCGGCAGCAGCCACATAAGCTTTGGCTGTTTGTTGAACGGTTTGGAAGTTGATGATACCGATTTGTGGACGTGTTGCTTTATAAGCACCATAAGCCAATAATGCTACAGCGGCCACACCAACGATTGTTAAGATTGTTTTTTTGTTTTGTTTCATGTTTTATCCTTTCAGTTTAATAATTAAAATCCTTTTCCGAAGTTCAAACGGAAGACGCGTGTCTTGTCATACTTTTCTTTTGAGAAAGCGTATGAAAAGTCAAAGTTGATCACACCCATTGGCGAAGACCATTCGATACCCGTACCAACGGCTGCCCGTAAGCGGTTTGAATAATCCATAGTTTGGGCATCATAATTGTCTGGCTTTCCGATTAAACCAGCATCCGTAAAGACTTTACCCTTGACCCCCATTTCTTTTGGTAATCCAATTGGGAAGGTTAACTCGGCGCTGAGGGTTGTATACCAATCGCCACCCAATGCGTCATCGGATGCTTTATCACGTGCACCAACGCCGCCATATTCAAATCCGCGCAAGCTGCGATCACCCAAGAAGTAGCGGTCATTGATGCGTAAATCTTTGCCACCAATTCCCCAAATATAACCACCGTCGGCACGCAGCGAGAAGACAACATCTTCAACCACTGGGAAGTACTTGATTGCGGTGACATCAACACGGAAGAAGTCTGTGTCACCACCCAATCCAGCTAAATCAGTACTGAACGAAGTATAATAACCTGTTGTCGGGTTGATTCGGCTGTCGCGTTTATCATAGATTAAATCTTGCCCAATCATGGAAACAAGTGTTTTACCTTTTTGTTCTTTAATTGACAACGCGGCATCGTTATCTACATCATAAATGTCGTCTTGTCTTAAAGTATAACGGACAACTTGACGCAAGGCGTCTGTGTAATCCCAACCAAAGTGAATGGTTCCACCGGTTGTTTTATAGCTGTAAGACGAAGAATCATTGTTATCATGTGTTGTATGATATAAATCGATTCCAGCAGACATGTTGTAGCCCAAGAAATATGGATCGGTTAAACCGACCATGTATTGTGTTTCTCTTTGGCTCAACAAGACGTTGAAGCTGGCGGTTTTACCTGTACCCAAAATGTTGCGTTCTTGGATACCCGTTTCAAACATTAAACCATCATAAGACGACCAGCCGACCCCAATATTAAAGGCACCTGTTGATTTTTCTTCAACAGACATATCCACATCCGCCAAAGATGGATTTGTTGGAACCGGAGAGGTTGTCATTTCCACGTTGGAGAAATAATCCAAATCAGATACATTTTGTTTGGAACGGCGCAGCAAGCTGGCATTATAGGCATCGCCTTCCTTGATTCGGAATTCACGACGAATCACTTTGTCTTGTGTACGTGTATTTCCTTTGATGTTGATTCGACGAATGAAAACTTTTTCACCTTCTGTTACACGATAAACAATCGTTGCGGTATGATCTGTTGGATTTGGAACGATATCGGGTTCCACATTCACAAAAGCATATCCATCGTTCAACAGCTTTTCGGTCAATTCGTCCACCGTTTTTTCAACTTTTGCAATATCTAAAATATCCCCATCATCTTGTTCCAGATATTTCTCCAGTTTCAATTCATTTTTATAATCTGGCAAGCTGACTTGCAAGTCTTGTTTTGCAATGCGGTATGGTTCGCCTTCATCCATTTTGATTGTTAAGATAAACCCCTCTTTATCTGGAGTTAATTCAGACATAGCATCTGTGATTTTGAAATCCAAATAGCCGTGTTCCAGATAGAATCGGCGCAATAATTCTTGATCATATTTAAAGCGTTCGGAATCATAGGTGTCTGTGCTGGACAAGAAACGATACCAAGCTTTTTCTTGGGTCATCATTTTGCTTTCCAAGATGCTTTCAGAGAAGGCATTATTTCCAACAAAATTGATGTCTCTTACAAAGGCCTTGCCCCCTTCATCAATTTCAAAAATCACATCCACACGGTTTTGATCTTTCTTGATGATTTTTGGTTCAATGGTGGCGGCAAAACGGCCATTTCTTTTATAAACAGACAAAAGGCGATCGGCGTCTTTTTGAACTTTTGTTTTTGTATAAACAGAGCGTGGTTTCATTTGAATTTCTGTCTTTAAGACATCATCTTCCAACGCCTTGTTGCCCTCAAAGAAAACTTCATGAACAATTGGGTTTTCTTCCACTTTAACCGTGGCGATACCATTATTCATCTTGATGTCCACGTTTGAGAACAGCCCCGTTGCAAACAATGTTTTTGTTGCACGATCTAAATCGCCCGCGGTAACATTTTGGCCAATTTTCATGCCCGTATAATTTGTAATTGTTGCATCTTCAATACGACGCGTTCCTTGAATTTTCATGCTTTTTAATGTTTCTGCTTGTGTTTGAAAGGCAAGCAAACTGATTGCAGCAAGAAGTGTATATTTTAATGTTTTCATCCGACCACCCTTTGTATAATTCTGGGAATATCCAGAAGCATTGTGTAAGCGAAAATTGTGATTAAAATGCTGAAGCCCGCCCACATAATAGCTGTCTGCATTTTTTCGGTTAATGGTTTGCGCCGAATCGCTTCAATGGCGTAAATGAACAAATGTCCTCCGTCCAACAAAGGAATCGGTAACAAGTTCATCAAGCCAATTGCTATAGAAATTTGTGCCACAAAGGCAACCAAGGAAATAAATCCTCCCAACAAAGCATCGCCAGATGCCTCGGCAATACCCAATGGGCCGCGCATATCTTTTGGGGCGCGTCTTCCCGTTAAAACTTGTCCCAAGTAAATCAAAGTATCGCGTGTTGTTTCATAAATTGCCTGAGCGGATTTTTTGCAAGAAGATAGGAAAGAAAGATCTTCGTTAATCACAACTGTTTCGCCCGAAGCTGTAATACCAATTAAAGGTCTGTCTGTTTTTTCTTCGGTGCGAGGTGTTAACGCAACTGAGATCAATTCGTTGTTGCGCTTGATTTTTAAAGTTAATTCTTGTCCATAGTTTGTAAGCAACACATTGCGTTGAATATCGGAGAAAGATTCAACGGGCATCTCATTAATGCTGATAATTTCGTCTTTTGGTAACAAGCCAGCGGCTTCGGCGGCGGAATCTGGCATCACAGATCCGACAACGGGTTTAACGATAACTTCTCCAACGCCCCAGAACAATCCAACCAACAAAATGAAAGCAAAAACATAATTCATTGCGGGTCCCGCAAAAATAATTGCAGCACGTTGGGCCAAACTTTTAGACATAAATGTTTTATCTTTATCTTCTTCTGGAATATCTTTGTCGGATGATTTGGCACTGGCGGCATCTTCATCGCCCAACATCTTAACATATCCACCAAGAGGAATCAGGCGTAATTGCCAAGCGGTCCCGTGTTTGTCTGTTTTAGAAAAAAGCTTCTTGCCAAAACCCATGGCAAACTCGGTCACCTTAACACCGCATAAACGGGCGACAACAAAGTGTCCGCCCTCGTGCACAATCACGACGAGGGATAAAACCAAAACAAACGCCAATAAATAAAGCAATGTTGTTGTCATGGTGTCCACCAACTTTCTCCCATCAGCATAACGGCAATTGCAACAGCACAGGCTGCAAAAATAAGCCCATCAAAACGATCAAACAGACCTCCTTGGCCAGGAATAATATCGCTAGAGTCTTTCATTTGTAGGCGCCGTTTGATATAGGATTCAAATAAATCGCCCACCTGCGAAATGATAGCCAATATACCAGACGAAATAACCAACATCTTTGTGTTAAAAATGAAGTCGCCACTCATATACCCGTGGGCTTTTAAATAAAGAGCGAAAATATAAGCCATGGCCATTGCAAAACAAATAGCGCCAACCAAGCCTGCCCATGTTTTTTTAGGGCTGATTCTCGGAGCCAATTTGGGACCACCAACGGATTTGCCAACAACATAGCCACCAACGTCTGTTGCCCATACAACAAAGAATAACCACAAAATCAATTCACGACTAACATGGCCATTTGTGTGGTATAAATAGCTGAGCGAAGCCAAAGGTAATCCGATATAAGCCATCCCTAATGAAAAAGCCAATTGCCCCTTTGTTTTATAGAACAACGTTGTGACGCCCGCCAAAATAACCCACAGAGCAAAAGGGGGCCGATCTTCCGTTAAAAAGACAACCAAACAGGCAAATAAAGTAATCAAAACGCTGTTGATAGTGATTTTTTTGTTGAACATGGTATCCCATTCCCACGCAAATCCAGCACCCAGACAGGCCAAAAAAATGTTAAACAAAGGAATAGAATAATCTTCATAAGCGCTGCGACCATACCAAATGGCGCCCAAAACAATTGGAACAAACACTAAAGAAGACATAATTCTTAAAAATAAATTTGAATGCATTTTTCGCCTTTCTGTTTCTTATTGAATGAAAGCAGATTTTTCGCGCTATGTCAAGTGTTTTTAGGGTAAAAAAATAATAAAAAACCCGCCTTTTTGGCGGGTCTTTAAATTCTCTTTAGATTTTATTATTTGAAAAGAGCTTTCAAAGCGGCAGCCAAACGAGATGTTTGACGTGCAGCAGTGCGTTTTTTAATTGTACGCTTTCCGGCAGCACGAGCCAAAGATCCTTCTGCCTTTTTGAATGCCTTTTGAGCGCCTTCTTTATCGCCGGCAGCAATCGCCGCACGGGTTTGTTTGACAGCGGTGCGAACAGAACTCAAACGTATCTTGTTCACTTGCTCTCTTCTTTTGTTCCGACCGACGCGGGTCTTGGATGAACGTAAATTTGCCATTTTTTAAAAATCCTTAAAATAAAATTGTTTAAACAGGCCTTTATTATACAAAAAGTAAATTCAAAAGTCAATACCTTTTTTATTTGTTGGCAAAGGTGAGTTGAAGTTTAAGCGTTGTGGATGCTTTTCCAGGAATGACCTGTAACGTCAATTCGTCTTGATCCCGTCGATACAGGTTGGTTGATTTTTTTTGCCATCCAAGAGCGGTTAAGCTTTCTTCATAAAATGATGAAACGGCTTTGGCAGACGAGGTTGTTTTGGCTGTGATCGTCATAATTTGCCCTTCCGGTGTATCAAAGGAAAAACTGTCATTTTCATCAATGACAAGGCCATCCATCAAAGGGACATCAGATCCGTTGATAAATGCACCCCATGCAGTAACGGAGAAGAACAGACATAGTGCAAAAAGAAACTTCATTAAAAATGATCCTGGTTAGAGAAAATTTGACTCATAGAAGTTGGCAATGGTGCCAAATTTCCTGGGCGGACAGCAGTGGGTTTCAGCCCTTGTGCCGCATCGCCTGAAGCACCCAATCCTTCGGTTTGTTGTTTAAGATCGGCCAATTGTTTTTGCAAATTTTCTTGAATTTGCAGGCGGGCAGTTTGAATGGCCGTGCTTGTGGCCTCCAAATCAGAGGTGGTCAAGAATTGTTCCAAACTTAAAGTGAATTTCTCAGCATCTTTATTCCCATTAAGGGCGGAAATAAAGGACCATTTATAGGCGCTTAAATCGTCTTGTGGCAAGATGTCGCCTTTATTGTACAGTTTTGCCAATTGAAATTGAGCATCGGCATTACCATTTAAAGCGGCCACCAAGAAACAATAGGGGGCCTGCCGTTTAATTTCGTCTGATGGGTTGTCCAAAAAGATTGTGCCGTATTGATAAACATCTTCTACCGTTGGCATGAACACACCACCCCGCACCTCATCAAATTTTGCGTCGCATTCTGGTGCAATGGTCATAGGATCTTGATTGTCATTAAAGCTCCAGAACAGATTCTGAGCAGAAGCTGCTGTTGTTGCCAAAATAAAACCTAAAAACAGTAATTTTTTCATAAAAAGACCCTCTTTCATATTATTCATACTCGTTTTTTTTAGGAATATCAAGCACAAATTTTATTTTTTCCACCAAGTCATTAAATCCATACCATGTAAAGGAATTGTTTTTGGGGAAATAAGCTCGGGTTTGTGTAAAAGCCGTGTGCTTGAACTATACCAATGTGGAATGGCAAGATACAGATGCAAAAGAGCGCGGTCCAAGGCATGCGTTGCGGTTATCAATTCCTCTTGGGTTTGTGCTGATTTGATTTTTTCTATTAAAGCATCCACGGCTTTATTTTTTATACCGCTTAAATTTGTACTGCCCATTGTATCGGCAGCTTGGGATCCCCAATAATCGGCCTGTTCATTACCTGGTGATAAAGAATTTCCCCACACAAATACAATCATATCATAATCAAAGTTATCCACACGTTGTTTGTATTGCAGTAAATCCAATGTTTGAATTTTAACTTGAATGCCAAGACGTTTTAATCGAGCCACAAACGGCAATGCAATGCGTTCCCATACGGGCGAGGATACTGCATCCATAAGAAGTGTAAACTGAAATGGTTTGCCATCTTTTTGTAAGACATTATCTTGAACCTGCCATCCAGCTTGTTGTAATAAATCTAATGCTTCCTTCAATGCTTGACGTGGAGGCAAATCGGGCAGGGTAAATGGGGTTGTCAATGTGCCTTCTGGCAACTCTTTTTCATAGGGTTTTAAAAGCTTTAACTCTTTTTTGTCTGGCAAAGAAGGGGCTTTTAAATCGGAGTTGTCAAAATAACTGGTGGTGCGTTTGTAAAGACCAAAAAATAAATTTTTGTTGATCCAATCAAAATCCAGTACTTTGGTTAAAGCTTGACGCACGCGAATATCTTGAAACAAAGGATTGCGCAGATTGAAAACAAAACCTTGCATGCCGCTGGGCAAATGATGTGCAACCTCGGTGGCGA
>Ga0310690_10003088_pt1 | contig 25648 bp, 20 predicted proteins | sample AusTroGonzalo_MG_2_FD_207661 | JGI IMG/M metagenome (GOLD analysis project Ga0310690, IMG submission 207661) | Bovine rumen microbial communities from tropical cattle in Woodstock, Queensland, Australia - Gonzalo_04 (v2) (version 2) | ecosystem: Host-associated > Mammals > Digestive system >... | reverse complement strand
CCTCGGAGACATAGACCAGGTAGAGCACACCTACCAGACGGTGGGCAACATGAACGAGCACCAGCTCATCATTACGGAAACCACCTGGGGCGGCCGTCCGGAACTGGAAGACAAGAAGGGCGGTATCGACTACGGTTCCCTCATCTACATCACCCTGCAGCGCGCAAATACCGCCCGTGAGGCCATCGACATCATTGTAAGGCTGGCCAACGAATACGGTTATGCCTCCGAGGGAGAAACCTTCTCCATCGCAGACAAGAACGAGGCCTGGATCATGGAGCTCATCGGCAAGGGCATGAACGTGCGCAACAACGTAAACATGAACAAGGGCATCGTGTGGGTGGCCGTCCGCATCCCGGACGGGGCCATCTGCGCCCACGCCAACCAGGCCCGCATCGGCAAGTTCCCCCTGAACGACCCGGATAACTGCCTCTATGCCCCGGACGTGATTTCCTTCGCCCGCCGCAAGGGCTATTTCGAAGGGGCCGACAGCGAATTCAGCTTCAAGAAGGCCTATGGTCCGGCCGATTTCGGCACGGTGCGAGGCTGCGACTCCCGTGCCTGGAGCGCCTTCAACATCCTCACGGACGGCTGGTTCTCCTTCTACGACGAGGAAGGCAACGCCGTCACGCGGGATGCTTTCTCCTATCTGGACTATGTGATGGGAGAGAACCTGGAGAACGAGTTCCCGCTGTACGTTTTCCCGCGGAAGAAAATCAGCGTCAAGCAGGTGGCGGACGTTATGCGGGACCACTTCGAGGGCACGCCCATGGACATGACCCAGGATATCGGCGCGGGCGGCAACGCCCTTCCGTACCGCTGGCGTCCCATGGAATTCCAGGTGGAAGACCGCACTTATGTAAACGAGCGCGCCATCGCCACCCAGCAGACCGGTTTCTGGATGGTGGGCCAGGCCCGCAATTACGTCCCGGACGTTGTGGGAGGCATCCTCTGGTTTGGCACGGACGACGCCGCCACCTCCTACCTCACCCCCATCTACACCAGCACCACCAAGGTTCCGGACTGCTTCAAGGAAGGCAACGGAGACCTCCTGCACTATTCGGCCAAATCCTCCTTCTGGATCAACAACCGCATCTCCAACGCATGTTACAAGATGTATAATGTAATGGCTCCGCACGTAAGGGCAAAGGCCGATGCCTTCGAGCTGGACCAGATGTTCCGCAAAACCCATTCGGTGGACAGCATGGCCGTTGTGATGTACAACCAGGTGGTGGTGAAAATGCAGAAGAAGCTTTCTTCCAAGGGAGACGTGATGATATCCAGCAAGCCCTTCGAAAAAGTGATCAAGTACGTTACCGACTATACCGTCCGCACGGCCCAGGAACAGTTTGCCCTTTGGACCAGGCTGGAAGAGGAGCTGCTGGTAAAATACATGGACGGCAACGTCAAGCCGCAGAACGAAGACGGCAGTTTCAAGCACTCGGAGTACTCCGAAGGCATTCCGGAAAAGGTGGAATGGCCGGGCTACACGGACCTGTGGAAGGAAACCGTGGCCCAGGAGCACGGGGACATCATCCGGGTTCCGGAACAGTAGCCGCCGCCCATGAAAGCCAGGCAGGTAGTCATTTTTCTTTTCGGGGTTTTTGCGCTGCTCGGAATCGGGTGGCTCACCTTCCCGGCCGACGGCGTTGCCGTGGGCCCGCTCACCATGCGTTTCCCTTCCTATGAGGGGGCGCTCCGCGAAGCCCGGGAAAAGAAAGTGGACGTGGATTCCGTGCTCCTGGCCGTGGAAAGCCGCTTCCAGATGGAGGCGGATACGCTCAATTACTACAAAACCTTCTTCTACGACAATCCGGACCGGATTTATCTCCCGGAAGACGACTACACCTTCCTGGACCCGGTGTTCCGGGAAATGGAAACGGCTGCCAGTCAGCCCCTTCCCGTCCGGGTGGTCCATTACGGAGACTCCCAGATAGAGATGGACCGCATTTCCTCCGAACTCCGGCAGGCCCTGCAGGAGCGTTTCGGCGGAATGGGCACGGGCATGTTCCCGGCGCTTTCCAACGTTCCCTCGGCCAGTATTTCCAAGAGCGCCTCGGGCGGTTTTGTCCAGTACACCATGTACGGAGACTCCACCACCGTACGCGCCGGCCACAACCGCTATGGCGTTATGGCCCAGGTGGTTCAATTAACCGGCGGGGGCACCTTGAGCCTCCGGGCAACCAAGCAGAAAACGGCCAAGGAAAACACCCGGAGCTTCTCCAGCGTTTCCGTTCTGTATGGCCGGGCTTCCAGGGATTTCTCCGTGCGGGCCTTTTCCGACACCCTTAAGCCCAAGCCCGAGGTGCAAAGCACGGAAGCCGGCACCACCCTCATAACCTGGAAGTTCTCCCGTCCGGTGCAAAAGGCCACCCTTTCCTTCCAGGGCAACGCGGAAATCTATGGCGTATCGGCCGACGGAGGTTCGGGCGTGACGGTGGACAATATCCCGCTCCGGGGCTGCTCCGGCACCATTTTCACCCGCATTTCCAGGCCGCTGCTGGAAGACAGCTTCGCCCTGGACAACACCCGGCTCATCATCCTCCAGTTCGGCGGCAACTATATGCCCGTGGTGCGTTCCACCAAGGTTATCGAGCAGTATCAGGAGCAGATTGCCAACCAAATCCAGTACTTCCGGGAAGCGGCCCCCGAGGCCCGGATCCTCTTTATCGGCCCGTCCGATATGGGCAAGAGCGTGAACGGCCGCGTGGTCACCTGGCCGCGCCTGCCGGAGCTGGTGGATTCGCTCAAGGCCACTTCGTTGCGGAACGGTGCGGCTTACTGGGACCTCTACCGCATGATGGGCGGAGAGAATTCCATGGCCCAGTGGGTGAAGCACAACCCGGCGTATGCGGGGCCGGACTACATCCACTTTACCCCCGCCGGTGCAGAGAAAGTGGGGGAGGCGCTCTCCCATTCCTTCCTCATTTATTACGATTTCTACCAGCTTCGGAAAACCCTTCCGGCCAGCCGGGTAAAACAGGTGATGGGCCGATGAAAAAGTACCTGCTGGCTGTGGCGGTCCTGCTGAGTCTGGCGGCGCTTTCCGCGGAGGCCCGACGCCTGCCGCGCTATCCGTTTATCCGCACCGACCGGAACGCCCTTCAGTTCCCGGGCGGCTCTTCGGAAGAATTCAACCTGTTCCTGAGGAAGCTGGACACCCTTCTGGAAACCGGCCGGGGAGATGTCCGGGTGCTCCACGTGGGCGGTTCCCATGTGCAGGCCGGCACCTGGACGGACCGTCTGCGCACCAACTTCCTGGCGCTCCGATACGGCATTGAAGGCGGCAGGGGGCTGGTTTTTCCCTTTTCCGCCGCCGGAACCAACACGCCCGTGAGCTATTCCTCTTCCTATACGGGCAACTGGGAAAACTCCAAGTGCCTGAAGCCGGAATGCGTGCTGGGGCTCACCGGAATGGCCATAACGGCCAATGATACATCGGCCCGGGTGGCGGTGGACCTGCTGCCCCGGGAAATGCACCTGCACCAGCAGCGCTACACCTTCAATCGGGTGGACGTCCTGGGCTACGGCTCCCTGGAGCCCGTTCTGCTCCTGCAGGGGAAAGATACGCTCCGGGGCGTTTCGGGCAAGGGTCTCACGCACTTCGACCTCCCCTATTATACCGACTGGGTGCAAGTGGCTTTCGCCGGAGGTCCGGGTCGATACACCCTCAAGGGGCTTTACCTGGACAACCCCGGCACGGGTTTCACCCTGGTGGAGGCCGGCGTGAACGGGGCGGCCACCGGCTCCTGGCTCAAGTGCGAAGACTGGGAGGAAGACCTGCACCGGGTGCACCCGGACCTGGTCATCTTCTCCGTAGGCATCAACGATATCCAGGGAGACTTCGACCCGGTGCGGTTCAAGGCCAATTACCGGCAGCTGGTGAAGATGGTGCGGCGGGTGAACCCGCATTGCGCCATCCTGTTCACCGGCATCAACGACAGCTGGCGCAGGCGTTCCGTGAACCCCTATACCCAGGAGGCCGAAGAAGCCTTCGCGGCCCTTGCAAAGGAGTACAAGGGCGTTTTCTGGGACATGTACGGCATCATGGGCGGCCCGGGTTCCATGGCGTCCTGGCAGCAGGCCGGCCTGGCCCAGAGCGACAAGATCCACTTCACCACGGAAGGCTACAAGCTGCTGGGAGACTTGCTGTTTGAAGCCATTATGGAGTGTTATTACAGTTTATGATGACCGGTCTGTGGGATGTCATACGGGACTTTTTCCAGGCGCTGTTCTCCTTCGACCAGGCCCATCCGCTGCTGTTCACCCAGTTCTATTTCTGGGCGTTCTTCGCGCTGGTGTTCGCGGTGTTTTCCCTGTTCCACAGCAAAGTGCTGCTGCGCAACGGCTATCTCTTTGCCTGCTCGCTGTTCTTCTACTACAAAACCAGCGGGGTGTTCCTGGCGCTGCTGCTGTTCGTAATCGTCTATAACTTCTTTGCGGCCAAAGGTTTGCATCGGCTTAAGAAGGAGGGATGGCGGAAGGCTCTCCTGGTTCTGAGCGTGGTGGTGGACCTGGGTGTCCTGGCCTATTTCAAGTACGCATATTTCCTCACGGACTTTGTGAACAACCTCTTGGGTCTTTCCCTTGAGGTGCACGATGTTTTAGGAGAGTGGCTGAACCTGCTCACGGGCACATCCGTGTTCCGGGTAGACGCCATCATCCTGCCGGTGGGCATCTCCTTCTTCACCTTCCAGGCGGTCAGCTATGTGGTGGACGTAAAACGCCGCAAGATAGCCCCCGTGCAGAACTTCCTGGACTTCGGGTTCTATCTTTCGTTCTTCCCGCAGCTGGTGGCGGGGCCCATCGTGCGGGCGGTAGAGTTTGTCCAGCAGCTGCACAAGCCGTATAACCTCAGCCGCCGGTGGTTCGGAATCGCCATCTTCTGGATTATGAACGGCCTTCTGAAAAAGCTCATCCTGGCCGACTACCTGGCGGTGAACTTTGCAGACCGCGTGTTCGAGAACCCTTTGATGTACAGCGGTTTCGAGAATCTTAGCGCCCTGTTCTGCTATTCCCTGCAGGTGTATGCAGATTTCTCCGGCTACACGGATATCGCCACGGGCGTTGCCATGCTCATGGGCTTCTACCTGCCCAAGAACTTCAACTCCCCGTATAAGGCCGAAAACACCCAGCAGTTCTGGCGCCGGTGGCACATGACGTTAAGCCGATGGCTCCGGGATTACCTGTACATACCCCTTGGCGGCAACCGCAATGCTACGGCGGGCACCTTCATTATCATCGCCGCAGTGGCGGTGTTCGGGAGCTTTTTGAGCGGCAGCTGGTGGGTGGCCTTCGGCGTTTTCGTGCTGGCGGCGGGAATCGGCCTCTGGGCCTGGCGGCGGCCCGACAAGCGCAAACTCATCACCACCAACATTAACTCCATGAACACCATGCTGCTGGGCGGCCTGTGGCATGGCGCCAGCTGGAATTTCATGATCTGGGGCGGCCTCAACGGCCTCGGCATGATTATCTATAAGATCTGGACCAAAAGGCCGATGTGGGCCAAGATGGTGATTATCACCGTGGTAACGCTGCTGTGTGGAACCCTCTCCCTCACCCTCCACTACCCCGTGTGGAACATGTTCTTTGTGTGGACGCTGATTATCCTGGTGGGTACGGCCGTGAAAGGAATCCTTCGTCGCAGGGCTCCTCAGGATGACAATTGTTTTGCTCCTCAGGATGACAACTGTCATTCTGAGCGTAGCGAAGAATCTCCTGCCTTACAGGCTTTGTCCCATTCCTGGGACATTTTCCAGACGTTCGTGTTCATCACCTTCACCCGCCTGTTCTTCCGCAGCGGCTCCAACCTGGACCCGGCCCTGGCCAACGAACAGGCCTGGAACACCGCCAAGAACATGGTAAACCAGATTGGATCGGCCTGGGACCTTTCCCTGGTGCCGGCCATGGCCTGGGAACACCGCGCCGTGCTCATCCTGTTTGTGTTGGGAATGATTATCCACTGGCTGCCGGAACGCTTCAAACGCCGCTACCGCATTGCGTTCTCCCGCCTTCCGCTGTTCGTGATGGCCCTGGTGGTGGCCGCCATCGTGTTCTTCTTCTACCAGTTCATCACCGCCGACCTCCAGAGCTTCATCTACTTCCAGTTCTAGGCCAGGAGATTGGTCAGGGCCACGAAATCCTCTACGGAAAGCTGTTCGGGGCGCTGGGAAAAGACCGGCTGGGACAGGAAGGTGGCCAGTTGTTCGTCGGACCAGCCGTTGCGGTCGGCCTTGGCGCGGGCGAGGGGCTTCAGGGGGTTCCGCATCATCTTGCGGCGCTGGCCGAAGGCGGTTTTCACCACGGTTTTGAACAGGGCCTCGTCGCAGCCCAGTTCCAAGCGGTTATTGCGGGTGAGCCGGATGACGGCGCTTTCCACCTTGGGCGGCGGGGAAAAGCAGCCGGAACCCACGGTGAACAGATATTCGATATCGTACCAGGCCTGCAGCAGCACGGACAGGATGCCGTAGGTTTTGGTGCCGGGCTTTTCGGCAATGCGTTCCGCCACCTCTTTCTGAACCATGCCCACCACTTCCGGAATGCTTTCTTTGTAATCCAGCACCTTAAAGAAGATTTGGGACGATATGTTGTAAGGGAAATTGCCGATGACGGCAAACGACGAAGGGAAGATTTTCTCCAGCTTGAGCGTAAGGAAATCGGCCTCCATCAGCCGCCCCGGCATGCCCGGGAAATGCGTGAGGAGATACTCCACGCTCTCGGAATCAATCTCCACCAGCTTGAGGTCGATATCCGGCCGCTGCAGCAGATACTGCGTCAATACTCCCATGCCAGGCCCTACTTCCAATACGGGGAAGGGATGCCCGGTCGGGGCCGGGCATGACGCCTTTCCGTCATTGCCGGCTTGACCGGCAATCTGCAAGGCATTCACAATTTCTCGGGCCACTTTCTGGTCCGTAAGGAAATGCTGCCCGAGGGCTTTTTTGGCGCGAACTTCCATGGAAAGGCGGGATTACTTCGCAAAGATAGCCAAGTTTTTGGAGAAAAAACGTATCTTTGCAGCCCGTTTATGAAAGTACACAGTTTTATCGGCCTGTTATTGGGAGGTCTTCTGGCCCTCCCGTCCCTCCGAGCCGGAGTTCCGGTTCGGGATTCTGTGCTGGAGGCTATCCGCCCGGATTATCGGCCTTTGGCAGAGCTGTTTGCCCAGACACCGGCAGAACGGCCCTCCGGCGGTAATACGGTGGAAATCATCCGGGACGGTTCCCGAAAGTTGGACATGCTGGTGCAGGATATGATGGAGGCGCAGGATTATATCCACATGGAGTACTTCGAGTTTTACCGGGACGCGGAAAGCCGGCTGGTGCGAAAGGCGATGGAGCTGAAAGCCATGGACAGCCTGGAGGTCCGCTACATCGAGGAAGACTTCATGAACATACCCCATTCGAACCGCTTTTTCAACCAGATGCGTTACTGGGGCGTGGAAGTGGGACACTACAACTTCCTTCACCTGAACCGGCGGAACCACCAGAAAATCGTCACTATCGACAACGCCGTGGCCTATACCGGCGGCATGAACATCGGCCCCACCTATTTCCATGAATGGGACGACACCCACGTCCGGGTCACGGGCCCCTGCGTATCCCTGCTGGACCAGATTTATTCCGTCATGTGGGAACGCACAGGCGGAAACCCCACGCGGGCCGATTACGGGAAGGAGGCACGGCCGGTAGCGGTGTCGGAAGATGCCTACCGCAACGTAATTGTACAGATGGTGTCCGACGAGCCGGACAACGGGCACGAGATAATGGACAGCTACATCTGGCTGCTGGACCATTGCCAGGACTACCTGTATATCCAGACTCCTTATTTTACGCCGCCCAAAGCGGTGCGGGAGGCCCTCAAGCGGGCTGTTGCGAGGGGGCTGGACGTCCGGCTGCTCATCCCGGAGAAAACCGACATGAAGGTGGTGGACCCGGCCAACCGTTCGTACTACAAGGAATGCCTGGAGGCCGGTATCCGTATTTTCGAAAGCAGCGGCCGCTTCAACCACAGCAAGATCTTTGTGGCCGATGACTATGTTTCCAGCGTAGGATCGGCCAATGTGGACGGGCGCTCGCTGAAGCTCAATTACGAGAACAATACCTATTTTTACGACGAGGCGGTTACCCGGGATTTCAAGGAACACATCCTGGCCGAGATGGACGCTTCCCGGGAGGTGACCCTGGAATGGGTGGAACGATGGTCGGCCTGCCGGAAGATGGGTAACGGCCTGGCCCGTATCCTGGCCCCGCAGCTCTGATTCCATGTGGTGGGCACTGGCGTTTTTATCGGCCGCCCTTCTGGGCTGTTATGATTCTTTCAAGAAGGCTTCCTTGAAGGATAATGCCGTAATCCCCGTCCTGTTCCTGAACACCGTCTTCAGCACGGTCATCCTGTTCCCGCTGCTGGTGAAAACCGGCTGGGGCGGCTGGGAGGTGCAGAAGTACATCCTGGCCAAGAGTTTCATCGTGCTCTCTTCCTGGATAGCGGGCTACTTTGCCATGAAGCATCTTCCCCTCACCATCGTGGGGCCCATCAACGCCACCCGTCCGGTGATGGTGCTGCTGGGGGCGATGCTGATTTTTGCCGAGCGCCTGAACCTATACCAGTGGATTGGTGTTACCCTGGCCATTGTTTCGTTTTTCATGCTCAGCCGGAGCGGGCGGCAGGAGGGAATTGACTTCCGGAAGAACCGCTGGATTGCCTTGCTGGTGCTGGCGGCGCTGCTGGGGGCGGTGAGCGCCCTGTACGACCGCTTCCTGATGGCCCCCGTTTCCAGCGGCGATGCCGGCCTGGACCGGTTGCAGGTCCTTTCCTGGTATAACCTGTACCAGGTGGGCCTGATGGCGGTGGTACTGGCGCTCCTGTGGTATCCCCGTCGTCAGTCTTCCACCCCGTTCCGCTGGAGCTGGACCATCCCCTGCATCAGCCTGTTCCTTTGTGCGGCCGATTTCATGTATCTGTGGGCCCTCACCGACGAAGCGGCCATGATATCCATCGTGTCCATGATCCGGCGTGGCAGCGTGGTGGTAAGCTTCCTCTTCGGTGCCTTCCTTTTCAAGGAGAAGAACCTCAAATCCAAAGTCTTGGACCTTTCCCTGGTACTCCTGGGCATGGTTTTCCTGTATCTGGGGTCGAAATAAAGGATTCTTTTGGAAAGCGGGGGAATCCTTCCTATCTTTGGCATTGACTTAACAATTGCGCGTATGAAAAAGACCATCCTCTCCCTTCTGGCTTTGCTGGCGATGGCCATCGGCCTTGCCGCCCAGGACAAAGTGACCCAAAGGGTCCTGGAACTGGGCAAAACGGACAACCGTACCATGGAACACGCCTCCTACATCGCCCGGAATATCGGCGGGCGCATCGTGGGCTCGCACATGCTGAACCATGCCGAAGACTGGGTTGTGCAGCAGTTCCGCTCCTGGGGCCTGGAAGTAACTGTGCAGGAGGCTGTTACCATCGGCGTGGGCTTTGACAGGGGGCCGTGGTGCGGCCGGATGCTCTCCGAAGACGGCTTTATGCTGCACTTCGGTACGCCCGCCTATACCGCCGGCACCAGGGGGCCGCAGAAAGGCCGCGTTTACCTGGAGCCCAAAACCCAACGGGAGTTCGACCGGGTGAAAGGGGCTCTCAAGGGCTCCTGGGTGCTGCTGGAAACGGGTGCCACCAACGGACTGGCCATAGATGCCAGCGCCCGGGCAGACAGCACCCGCGCAGCGCAGCTGGCCGAAGGAAAAAAGGACATTCAGGTGCCCTTCTACCGCCAGATGGTGGAGGCCGGCGTGTTGGGCTTCATCCGCCCGGCCAAGCTCCCCATGCAGGTCCTGTACAACCGTGCCATGTGCTTCGAACTCACCATGGAAACCCTCCCCACGGCCTGCGACATCCTGCTGGACGAGCATCAGTTCGAGGTCATCAAGCGCAAATGCACCGACCGGGAAGACTTCCTGCTGGAGTTTGACATCCGGAACCACTTCTTCCCCGGGCCCATGAAATACCATAACATCCTGGGCGTCATCAAGGGAACGCAGTATCCGGACGAATACGTGATGATGGGAAGCCACCTGGACGCATACGATATTGCCACCGGCTCCACCGACGACGGTCAGGGCGTGTGCGTAACCCTGGAGGCGGCCCGTCTTTTGGCCGCCGCCGGGGCAAGACCCAAACGTTCCATCATGTTCTGCATCTGGACCGGAGAGGAATACGGTCTGCTGGGCTCCAAATACTTTGTAGAGCAGAAAACCATCCCCTGGAACAAGATTTCCAACTACTTCAACCGGGACGGAGGGCCTTTGGCAGCCACTTCCATTATGGTTCCGCCGGCCATGTATAACGATTTCGTGAAGGCCTGCGAGCCCCTGACCGACTATAATCCGGACATTCCTTTCACCGTGATCAAGCGGGAAGGAGACCCGCAGCCGCGTCCGGAGCGGGCCGGAGGTTCCGACCACGCCTATTTTGCCATGAACGGCATTCCGGCCCTCTCCTTCCGCGAGATGGATGTGTTCGGCTACGACTTCAACTACCGTGACATCTGGCACACGGAAGACGACCTTTACGACAAACTCATTCCGGTCTATATGGAGCATTCGGCTGTGGTTCAGGCGGTTACGGCATACGGTATCGCCAACCTGAATCACCAGCTGTCCCGCGAAGGGCTGTATAAAGAACAATAAGCCATGAAAGTCCCCAAGTTTTTAAGCGGCCCCGTGAAGACCGGCTGGGAGCAGCTGATCCTTTCCATCCTGGGCATCACCATCTCCATCGCACTTACCTTCGGCCTCAACGCCCTGTCCGGCAAGAGAAGCCAGAAGGCCGACAGGCGCCTGGCCGCCGTGCGTGTAATGGCCAGCATCGAGGCCTTTGCCCGTCAGCTGGACGGGGTCCACGACCTGATGCTTCCGGCCGATACCGCCGCGGCCTACCTGCTGGACCACTGGGATTATCTGGACGCCCTTTCCGGGCAGGAACTGCTCAATCTGCATGTGGCCTCCGTCCCCGGCGCCATGATTACGTACGACAAATCGGCCGAGCAGATTTTCACCAGCAGCTTCGACGTCTGGCGGAACGTGGACAACGCCAAGTTCATGGATTCGGCGGGGCAGTGCTTCCACATGATGGAAATGATAACCGAAGAGCATAACAGCTGGATAGACAGCTATATCCAGTTCTCGGACAATTATGTAGCCACGCACCGGCAGCAATTCGACACGGACTTGCAGGCCTTTGCCCTGGGGCTCTTCGGAACGTGGCAGGCCCGGCAGTTCCTGGGAGACGTCCATCCCCGGATGGACCGGCTGCAGTATGCGGCGGCCCTTCTCCGGTGGAGCAACGCGCAGTCCATGAAACTGATGAAAATCAAGGAGAAGGACGTGATGAAGGAGGTGGCCGACAGCGAGGTCATCCCCACCGGGGAACCGATGCCGCAGCAGGAAGAGTTTGAAACACCGCGGCCCCAAATGCAATAGTTCCGTTATTTTTTGCTATTTTTGTAAGCTATTGCGCGCAAGAGATAATTATACGATACTATGTACAGAACCAAAACGTGCGGAGAACTCCGCATAGAGAACAAAGGCCAGCAGGTAACGCTGGCCGGATGGGTGCAGAAGGCCCGCAAACTGGGCGGCATGACTTTCATCGATTTGAGGGACCGTTACGGCATCACCCAGCTGGTGGTGGAGGCGGACGCCCCCGCGGAGCTGGTGGAGGTGGCCACGTCCCTGGGCCGGGAATTCGTTATCCAGGTTACCGGAGAGGTGGTGGAGCGCCAGGCCAAGAACGCCAAGATGCCCACCGGAGAGATCGAAATCAAGGTGTCGGCCATCAACATCCTCAACAAGAGCGTAACCCCGCCTTTCACCATTGAAGACGAAAGTGACGGCGGAGAGGATCTCCGCATGAAATACCGTTACCTGGACCTGCGCCGGAATCCGCTCAAGAACGCCCTCATGCTGCGCCACAAAGTGGCCCACGAGGCCCGCAATTACCTGGACAGCCTGGGCTTCCTGGAAATCGAAACCCCGTACCTCATCAAGAGCACCCCGGAAGGCGCCCGGGACTTTGTGGTCCCTTCCCGCATGAACCCCGGCCAGTTCTACGCCCTGCCGCAGAGCCCGCAAACGTTCAAGCAGCTTCTGATGGTGGCCGGATACGACCGTTACTTCCAGATTGTGAGGTGTTTCCGAGACGAGGATCTTCGGGCCGACCGCCAGCCGGAATTCACCCAGATAGACTGCGAAATGTCTTTCGTGGAGCAGGAAGACGTGCTCAACACCTTCGAGGGAATGATGCGCACCCTGTTCAAGAACGTGCTGAACGTAGATATCCCCAACCCGCTTCCGCGCATGACGTGGTACCACGCCATGGACAACTACGGGTCGGACAAACCGGACGTACGCTTCGGCATGACCATCCACGAACTCACGGAAGTGGCCAAAGGCAAGGGCTTCGGCGTGCTGGACGGCGCAGCCTATATCGGCGCCATCTGCGTGCCGGGCGCTGCAGAATATACCCGCAAGCAGCTGGACGAGCTCACCGAATGGGTCAAGCGCCCGCAGGTGGGCGCCAAGGGCCTCATTTACATCCGCGTCAATGAAGACGGAACCTTCAAGAGCTCCATCGACAAGTTCTATACTCCGGAAGACCTGGCCAAGATTGCCAAAGCGGCCGAGGCCAAGCCCGGAGACCTGATGCTGGTCATGAGCGGAGACAACCGCCGCAAGGTGCAAACCATGCTGGGCGTCCTCCGTCTGGAAATGGGCGGCCGGCTGGGCCTCCGCAACCCCAAGGAGTTCGCTCCGCTGTGGATTGTGGACTTCCCGCTCCTGGAATGGGACGACGAAACCCAGCGTTTCTACGCCATGCACCATCCCTTCACCGCTCCCAAGCCGGAGCACGAACAGTGGTTCTACAGCAACAAGAAGGAAGACCTGGAGCGTGTCTGCGCCAACGCTTACGACTTCGTGCTCAACGGCAACGAGCTGGGCGGCGGCTCCATTCGAATCCACAATGCGGATATGCAGAAGCGCATGTTCGAGGTGCTGGGAATCGGCCCGGAAGAGGCGGAATACAAGTTCGGTTTCATCATCAATGCCTTCAAGTTCGGTGCACCGCCCCACGGTGGTCTGGCCTTCGGTTTCGACCGCGTCTGCGCCCTCATGGGCGGGCAGGACACCATCCGGGACTATATCGCCTTCCCGAAGAACAACCAGGGCCGGGACGTTATGATTGACAGCCCTTCCCAGATAGACCAGATTCAGCTGGACGAACTCCAGATTGCCCTGAACCTCAAGGCCGAATAGGCTCTGGCGCCATTTTGGGCAGGAAAACGGCCAAAAACCTGCCCAAAAGCCCTCCGAAAGCCCATTTGGGCAGAAAAAGCGCCAAAAACCTGCCCGTTTATGATAGAACAGATTCCGCAGTACGACCTTTTCAACCGGAACACCTTCCGGATGAAGGTGCGTTGTGCCCTGTTCGTGGAAATCACGGAAGAGGCCGATCTGGAAAAGTTGGACTGGGACGCCCTTCCGCAGCCGGTCTTCGTGATGGGCGGTGGCAGTAACCTTCTGTTCACCAAGGATTTTCCCGGCACAATCCTGCATTATGCAGTAGGTGCTGCCTCCAGCGGAACTCCGTTCGCTTCGCTCACTCCGGCCCCTCCCACTGTCCGGCTCGTCCGCAGAGCGAACGGCCAGCCAGCGGGCCCCTCCCCCTGCCCATGTCCGGGGGTGGACATGTCCGCTGAAGGCAGTACCTACTGCCATGTAACTGTGCCGGCCGGGGTTGTCTTCGACGATTTCTGTGCCTGGGCGGCGGCCGAGGGCCTTTGGGGTCCGGAGAACCTGTCGCTGATTCCGGGGGAAGTGGGAGCCAGTGCCGTGCAGAATATCGGCGCGTACGGCGTGGAGGCCAAGGACATCATAACCGGAATCCGTGCCTGGGACCGCGCAGAGCGCCGTTTTGTGGACATTCATCCGGCCGACTGCGAATACGGTTACCGCACCTCCCGCTTCAAGACGGAATGGAAAGGCCGGTACATCATCACGGCCGTCACCTACCGCCTCTCCCGGGAGCCCAAACCGGTCCTGGACTATGGCGGTGTCCGCAAAGCGCTGGAGGCCCGAGGGGTGGCAGTCGGATCCCCGGAGGACTCCGCTCGCTTTGCTCGCTCCGGCCCCTCCCATCTTCCTGATTGTCCGCCAAGCGAACAATCAGTCACCGGGCCCCTCCCCCTACCCATGTGCGGGGGTGCACATGCCTCCGGGGAGCCTGCTGCCGCCCCTCTGACCCCGCAGGATATCCGGGACACGATCATCGGCATCCGGCGGGAAAAGCTGCCGGACCCGGAGGAGGTGGGCAGTGCGGGAAGCTTTTTCTGCAACCCGGTCATTTCCCGGGAGCATTTTCAACGCATCGTGGCCATCGCGCAGGAAGATAACGGTCCGGAGTACAGGGTGCCGCATTTCGAGGTGGGAGAGAACATCAAGGTGCCGGCGGCCTGGATGATAGATCAGTGCGGTTTCAAAGGCGTCCGGAACGGCGGTGCGCAGGTGTATCCCAACCAGCCGCTGGTCATCGTGAACGCCACCGGCAGCGCCACTCCGGAAGAGATCATCGGCCTGGAACAGCAAATCATCGGCACCCTTGCCGAAAAATATGGAATAACCCTTCATCCCGAGGTAGAACATGTCTAAGTTTATCATCGAAGGCGGGCACAAACTGTCCGGAACCATTACCCCGCAGGGCGCCAAGAACGAGGCCCTGGAAGTAATCAGCGCCGTGCTGCTGACCGACGAGCCGGTTACCATCAGCAACGTACCGGAAATCCTGGACGTGAAAAACCTCATCGCCCTGCTGGAGGGGATGGGGGTGAAGGTGACGCGGCACGCAAAAGGCTCCTACACCTTCCAGGCCGACAACGTGGACACCACCTATATCGAGTCGGAGGAGTTCGTGCGCAAGTGTGCGGCACTCCGTGGTTCGGTGATGGTGGTGGGACCGCTCCTTACCCGTTTCGGCCACGCCTGGTTTGCCAAGCCGGGCGGAGACAAGATTGGCCGGCGCAGGGTAGACACCCACCTGGACGGCATGGTAAACCTGGGCGCCAAAATGGACTACAGCCCGGAGCGCCGCGCTTTCCGCCTGGAACAGGAAGGCCGTCTGGTGGGCCGATACATGCTGCTGGACGAGGCCTCCGTTACCGGTACGGCCAATATCGTAATGGCCGCCGTGTTGGCCAAGGGCACCACAACCATCTACAACGCGGCCTGCGAGCCGTACCTGCAGCAGCTTTGCAAAATGCTCAACCGGATGGGCGCCTATATCGACGGCGTGGGCTCCAACCTGCTCCGGATCCACGGGGTGGAAAAACTGCACGGAACCACCCACAAGATTCTGCCGGACATGATCGAGGTGGGTTCTTTCATCGGCATGGCCGCCATCAACCAGAGCGCCATCACCATCAAGGACGTTTCGTATTACGACCTGGGCATTATCCCGGACTCGTTCCGCCGCCTGGGCATCAACCTGGAGCAGCGCGGAGACGACATCTATGTGCCGGCCCAGGACAGCTATGAAATTGAGTCCTTCCTGGACGGCTCCATCATGACTCTGGCCGATGCCCCCTGGCCCGGCCTCACGCCGGACCTCCTGTCCGTAATGCTGGTGGTGGCCACCCAGTGCAAGGGGAGCGTCCTTATCCACCAGAAGATGTTCGAGAGCCGTCTGTTCTTCGTAGATAAGCTCATCGATATGGGTGCGCAGATCATTCTCTGCGACCCGCACCGGGCCGTTGTCATCGGCCACGACCACCGCATCACCCTCAAGGCATCCCGGATGGTTTCGCCCGATATCCGTGCCGGTATTGCCATGCTGCTGGCCGCCATGAGCGCCAAGGGCACGTCCACCATCGACAACATCGAGCAGATAGACCGCGGCTACGAAGACATTGAAGGCCGCCTGAACGCCCTCGGTGCCCATATTACCCGTGCATAAACGTCATTCCCGGCTTGACCGGGAATCCCTTGCCCTATGAACTATAAAAAGTACTTTTCGGCCGATGTGCCGTCGTTCCTCCGGTCCCCTGTCCGTGAAATCTTCCGGAAGGTGGACCTGAATGCCATCTGCTCGTTTGCGGGGGGCTATCCGGCGGCGGTCACGTTCCCGGTGGAGGACATCAAGCTCCTGAGCCGGGAAGTGCTGGAAAAGTACGGCGCCAAGGCGCTGCAATACGGTGCCACCCAAGGGGTTCCGGAGCTCCGGGAGGTGATTGCCAGCCGCTACGGGGTGCCGGTTTCGCAGGTGCAGATCACCACGTCTTCCCAGCAGGGAATCGATGTCTGTACCCGGGTGTTCGTAGACCCCGGAGACGTTGTTTTGGCCGATGAACCGGTGTACCTGGGGGCTTTGCAAAGCTTCCGCGCGTACCGCGCCCGAGTTATGTCCATCAACTCATATCGGGTCTCAGAGGGTGTGCCTGCCTCTGAGAAAGCAAAATTCATTTATGTCATCCCGGACTTTAACAATCCGTCGGGGGAGACGATGACGCTGGCGGAGCGGGAGGAACTGGTGCGGGTGGCCCGGGAGCTGGATGTGCTCATTGTGGAGGACAGTCCGTACCGGGAACTGCGGTATGGCGGAGAACCGGTTCCCGCCATCCGGGAACTGGCGCCGGAGCGGACGCTGCATCTGGGCAGCTTCTCCAAAATCTTTGCACCGGGGTTCCGGCTGGGTTGGATCATCGGCCCGGAGCCTCTGCTGGAGCAGATTTACATTTGCAAGCAGTGCCTGGATTTGTGCCCGCCCGTTTTTGACCAGTATATGGCGGCCGAATTCATGGGTTCCGGGGCACTGGACCGCAACCTGGAAAAGACTATTGCGGAATACCGCCGCCGCCGGGACCGGATGGTGTCCCTTTTGGAAAAGTACATGCCCGAAGGTGTTCGCTGGACATACCCGGAAGGCGGCCTGTTCCTGTGGCTGACGCTTCCGGAAACGATTGATACGGTGGCACTTTACGATGAGGCCCTCTCGGCCGGTGTGGCCTATGTGGCCGGCTCTTTCTTCTACGTGGACGGCAGCCACCGCAACACCATGCGCCTGAACTTCTCGTTCGTGGCCGAAGAAAAAATGGAGCCCGGCATCAAGCTGTTGGCAAACCTTGTAAAGGAACGCGTATGAAACTGTATAAATTCTCCGGTGCCGGGAACGATTTTGTGGTCCTGGACGGCCGAAAAGGGGACGTGGGTGAGTTCCGGAAGGCGGAGCGCATAGGGGAATTGTGCCGGGAGTACAAGACGGACGGGCTCATGATTCTGGGAGAGGCCCCGGAGGTGGACTTTTCCATGGAGTTCTACAACCCGGACGGCTCCGGCGGCATGATGTGCGGCAACGGAGGCCGATGCATTGTAGCCTTTGCCGATATGCTGGGCCTGGTGCCCGCCTCCGGGCACTGTGTTTTCCTGGCCCCGGACGGTCTGCATTCTGCAACGATTCTCGACCCCTCCCATCTTGACAGATGGGCCCCTCCCTCTTACACGGCCGAGGGTGGCCATGGGTTCGGAGAGAGAAAGTCTCTCCAGACCTGGGAAGTGAAATTGAAGATGAAGGATGTGAGCGGAATCACCCCCATGAAGGGCGGTTTCTTCCTGAATACCGGAACGCGTCACTTTGTGAAATTCGTGGAGGATGTGAACGCGGTGGATATCGGCAAAGAAGGCGCTGCGCTGCGCTGGGATGCCGATTTCGCTCCGGAAGGCACGAATGTGAACTTTGTGCAGGCGGCCCCCGACGGGCTGCATGTGCGCACCTTCGAGAAAGGCGTGGAGGGCGAAACCCTGGCCTGCGGCACCGGTCTCACCGCCAGCGCCCTGGCTGCCTGGAGGAAAGGGATTCCCGGTCCAGCCCGGAATGACGCCAATAACGGGAATGACGCCAGTGGCGGGAACGGCGCGAGAGGCGGACAGGATAGCGTCATGGCCGGCCACGACCGGCCATCTTCTCGCCTTCAATGCCGTCGCGGAGACTGGCTCCGGGTGGACTTTACCCCGAAGGCAGACGGCGGGTTCACGGACGTGTTCCTCACGGGCCCGGCGGAACTGTGCGGGTAGCGCGTTGCCGGGAAAAGGTTTTTTTGTACCTTTGTAGCTGTATAGAGTTGGTTAGCATGAAAAAGACATTCTGGGCGGCCTCTGCCCTGCTGGCGGTGCTGGTTTCTTGCGGAGGGCCGTCGGCTTTCGAGAATAGCGGCGAGTATCCGGACATTTTCCCGGACTATGTGGGCGTAACCGTTCCGGAAGGAATGGCGGAGCTCCGGTTCCAGATGGCCGACGGACGGGCATTCAAGGCCGAAACCACCCGGGAGGGAGATGTGCAGTGGGTAACCGTGAAGGCCTGGGAGAAGGGTGCCCGCACCGGTACGGCCTATAAGCCTTTCCCCATCTATATCTCCCAGGATGCCATCGACCCGTATATCGCTTACCGCCTCATTGAACCGGGATATGAGAGCTGGCACGACATAAGCATCTGCCAGCGGGACCTGTCCGGTTTTCGCGAATCGCGAATTGTGGATAACCGGGCCAACAACAAGGGCTGCATCAACTGCCACACCTTCTACGGCGGAGACCCGCAGAAAATGCTGTTCCACGCCCGTGGAGCGGGTGGCGGAACCGTGTTCGTGAGCGGAGACGAAGTGAAGCTCATCAACCTGGCTGCCATCGGCCCCGGGAAACAGGGAACGTATCCCGCCTGGCACCCCGGCGGCCGCTATATAGCCTTCTCCTCCAACACCACCCGGCAGGTGTTCACCCTGGCCGACGACCAGCCCATCGAGGTGTACGACACGGCCTCCGACATTATCCTCATGGACCTGCAGACGGATTCCGTGTACCTTTGCCCGGCCCTCACCGGAGAGGCCGTGCTGGAAACCTTCCCGGCCTGGTCGGAAGACGGCGGCACGCTCTACTACTGCGCAGCGGAGAATCCCGGAGAGATTATCTCCCAGCGGGGAAAGGTGCATTACAAGCTCATGTCCATCGGCTTTGAAAACGGTGCCTTCACCGGAGAACCCCAAGTGGTTTGGGCCGATTCCACCGGCTCGGCCTCTTTCCCGCGCGTCCGGGACGGAAAACTCCTCTTCACGCGTTCCGGCTTCGGCACCTTCCCCATCTGGCACCGGGAGGCAGACCTGTATATGCTGGACCTCTCCGGCGGAGAGGTATCGGCCGTGGAAGAGCTCAACAGCCCGGAGGCCGACAGCTATCACAGCTGGTCTTCCAACGGCAAATGGGTGGTGTTCAGCAGCCGGCGCCTGGATGGCCGGTACACCCGCCTTTACCTGGCCCACTACCGGGGAGACGGCCATTTTGACAAGCCGTTCCTGCTTCCTCAGGAAGACCCGGCGGAGAACCAGCTCCGGGTGAAATCGTACAACCTGCCTGAATTCCTCACCGCCCCTTCGCCCAGCCGGCAAAAGGAAACGGCTAAACTGTTCGCAAGATGAAAGCCAAGAAGTTCCTGATACCCGCCGTGCTTTTTGTGGCCGTTTTCTGCGCCGCATGGGCTTTGCAGCGTTATACGCTGGTGTTTATGGAAGCTACCGGCCTGTTCCTCTGGACGCCCGACTGGCTCCGGGAAACCTTCTCGGAATGCCGGCCCGTGTCCCATTTCGTGGCCGGTTTCCTGGTTCAGTTCTATGCGGTTCCGGCGTTGGGCGCCCTCATCACCGCCGCGCTGGTTACCTTGGTTTTTGTGAGCCTGAGCACGCTTCTCAGCCGGCTGGGCCTTCTGCCGCACCGGCTGGTGGCCGTTCTGGCGGCTGTGGCTGTCTGGGTGGTTGCGGCGTTCCAACCGGACAATTCCTTGCTGGTTTCGGCCACGCTCTATTCGCTTGCCGCGGCCGGACTGTCCCTTCTGCTGAAGAAGAAAGAACTCCGTGAAAGGCCCGTTTGGGAGTCCTGGGCGGCTATCGGCATAATTCTTTTGGGAGGAATCCTGCTGGCGGTGTTGCCGAAGATCCGGGAGACGGAACGGATGGCCCAGGTGCAGCTTTGCGCCCGGAACGGGCAATGGAGCAAGGTGCTCAAAGCCGCCACGCCGGAAGCCTGCCGGAAAGACAGCCGCCTGATGCCTTACGCCTTCCTGGCCCTCAGCGGGGAAGGACAGCTGGGAGACCGCCTGTTCCACTATCCGGTTACCGGCCCGCAGGACTTTGACCGGGAGGGAGACCTGTCCCAGGAAGGATACCTGTTCAACAGCCTGCTCTATGAAAAGCTGGGTTCTCCCAACGAGGCCCTTCACAACCTGTTCCAGTTCTCCTGCCACCTGCCGCACGGCCTCAGTCACCTGTCTTTGTACCAGATGATCCGGTACAATATGGAGGCGGGTAACTATACCCTGGTAAGAAAGTATGCCGATATCCTCCGCCACAACCCCCGCAGCAGCCACATGGCCCGCCAGGTCCTGGACCGCGTTGCCGGCCTGCCCGACGAGCGGCGGGACACCCTGGGCCATTCCAGCGCCAAGGCAAGGGTGTTTTCGAAGAACCGGCCGGACTTCAATCTGGCCCAGCTGGAGCTGTCCGGCGTCTCTACGTCGCTGGGGATGGACCGCTTCCTGGCGTATCTGCTTCTGAACGCAGACCTGCCCGGGTTCGCCAACACCACATCCCGTCTAATCTGGACTTCCGGCAAAATTCCCGTGCATTATCAGGAGGCCCTCCTCCTGGCGGGAGTAGACGGAGAATCGGCAGGGGCATCGGCCCAGCTGCAGGAGAAGTTCGCCGACTTCCTGAGCGCCCTGCAGGCCCAGGATAACGAAAAGGTGAAAGCGTTGACGGAAGGCACCTACTGGGCCTACTACCTGATGCTGCAGGACCGGGTGGCAGAGGAGATGCTCGGGAGAATCCCTCCTCACGAGGATTGGCCGGTGAACTGACGTTTCATTATCGGCACGGAATTGTTATCTTTGTAAAAAGCACGGAAGATATGCGAGAAATCAGGTTCAAAGGATGCGGCACGGCCATGTTCACCCCGTTCAAGGACGGGAAGGTGGATGTGGAAGCCTTGGCCCAAACCACAGAGCGGCAGGTGGCCGCCGGAATGGATTTTTTGGTTCCGCTGGGCACCACGGGAGAAACGCCCACCCTCTCGGACAAAGAGAAACTTCTGGTTTACAGGACGGTACGCAAGAACGCCGGCGGGCTTCCGGTGGTGGTGGGCGTCGGCAGCAACAGCCTGTCCGGCACCCTGGCCAACATGGAGCTCCTGCAGGAGGCCGATGCGTACCTGGTGGTGGTCCCCTTCTACAACAAGCCGCCGCAGCGGGGCATCTACGCGTATTTCAAGGCCGTGGCCGCCGCAACGGACAAGCCTGTCATCCTGTATAACGTGCCGGGCCGAACCGGTGCCAACTGCGAGGCGGAAACCACCCTGGCCCTGGCCCGGGACGTTCCCAATATCGTGGCCGTGAAGGAGGCTTCCGGCAAGCTGGAGCAAATCCGCACCATCCTGGCCAAACGCCCGGAAGGCTTCTCGGTGCTCTCCGGCAACGACGACGACACCCTGGCCCTCATGAAAGACGGGGCCGACGGTGTGGTTTCCGTGGCTTCCAACGTCTGCCCCAAGGAAATGGCGGAATTTTTGCAGGCATCGGCCCGGGGAGACTGGGAACGGGCGGAGGAGCTGGAAAGAAGGCTGCATCCGCTGTTCGACGCCCTGTTCGTGGAGCCGAATCCCATTCCCGGCAAGGCGGCCATGGCGCAGCTGGGCCTGATGGAAAACAGCCTCCGGTTGCCGCTGGTGCCCGCTTTAACGCAGACGGAGTCTCTCATGAAAACCGTTTTGGAAGCATTATGGAAGTAACGCTGGAAAAATTCAACGAGGTCCTGGATGCCCTGGAAAGGGGAGAACTCCGGGTGGCCGAGAAGGTAGACGGAGAGTGGCAGGTGAACAGGTGGGTGAAGGAGGTAATCCTGGCCGGCTTCCGGCTGGGCGCTGTCCGGGAGATGTCCCAGGGGCAGTTCTCCTTCTTCGACAAAGACACATTCCCGGTGCGGCAGTTCAAGGCCGAAGACGGCGTGCGCATCGTCCCGGGTGGGTCCAGCATCCGCCGCGGAGCGTATCTGGCGCCCGGCTCCATCGTCATGCCGCCCGCCTATGTGAACGTGGGCGCCTATGTGGGAGAGGGAACCATGGTGGACAGCCATGTCACCATCGGCTCCTGCGCTCAGGTGGGCCGGAACATCCACATATCGGCCTCCACCCAGATCGGGGGTGTTCTGGAGCCTGCCGGTGCCCTTCCCACCATCATTGAAGACGGAGCTTTCGTGGGCGGCAACTGCGGCATTTACGAGGGAACCATCGTCCAGGAAGGGGCGGTGATTGCCTCCGGGGTCATCATCACGTCTTCTACGGCCCTGTTCGACGCCACCACCGGGCAGTTCATCCGCCGGAATGAAGACGGCCGCATTGTGGTGCCCCGGAACGCCGTTGTGGTGAGCGGCTCCAAGCCCATTCTCCGGGACGGAAAGCCCGTGGAAAGCGGCGTGCACCTGTACTGCCCGGTGATTGTGAAGTACCGGGACGAAAAGACAGCCGGAAGTGTTCACCTGGAAGACATGTTAAGATAAAAGGTCATGATAGTAGCAGTTGTGGGAGCCACAGGTCTCATCGGCTCCAAGATGATAGAAGTGCTGGAGGAGCGGAATTTCCCCGTGACGGAGCTCCTGCCGGTGGCGTCTTCCCGTTCGTGGGGCAAGAAAGTAACCTTCAAAGGCAAGGAGTATACGGTGATGAGTGCCGACGATGCCATCGCCCGGAAACCGGTGCTGGCCATTTTCAGCGCCGGCGGTGCCGCCTCCGGAGAACTGGCTCCGAAATTTGCCGCCATCGGCTGCTACGTGGTGGACAATTCGTCATTCTGGCGCATGGAGCCGTCTGTTCCCCTGGTGGTGCCGGAAATCAATGCCGATGCCCTCAGGCGGGACGCCTACATCATTGCCAACCCCAACTGCTCCACCATCCAGATGGTGATGGCGCTGGCGCCCCTGCACAAGGCATACGGCATCAAACGCATTGTGGTGAGCACGTATCAGAGCGTTACCGGTGCCGGGCAGAAGGGCCTTGCGCAGCTGGAGGCCGAACGCGCCGGCGGATCCGGGGACAAATTCCCCCATCCCATTGACATGAACGTGCTGCCGCATATCGATTCTTTCCTGCCGGACGGATACACCAAGGAAGAGGTGAAGATGGTGAACGAAACCCGGAAGATTCTGCGGGACCCGTCCATTGCGGTTTCGGCCACAACGGTGCGTGTGCCGGTCAAGGGCGGCCATTCGGAAAGCGTGAACATTGAATTCCGTCGGCCTTACGAGGTGGAGGACGCCCGCCGCCTGATGGCGGAAATGCCCGGCGTGGTGGTTCAGGACGACCCTGCCCACAACGTGTATCCCATGCCCATCAACGCTTGGGGCCGGGACGAGGTGTTTGTGGGCCGCATCCGCCGGGATTTCTCGGTGGAGAACGGCCTTAACCTCTGGTGCGTGAGTGACAACGCCCGCAAGGGAGCCGCCACCAACGCGGTTCAGATAGCGGAGGTTCTGCTGCAAAACGGTTGGTTAGGGTAGCGATGGATTTCGGTTTTTTCAAAGAGTTGCTGTCCATTGATTCCACTTCCGGCAAGGAGCGGGAGGTGGCCCTGTGGCTGCACCGGCGCCTGGAGGCTCCGCAGAAGGAACTGATGGAGGTGGGAGACGGCACCCTGAACCTGCTCCTCTCCTGGGGCACCCCCAGGGTGGTCTTCTGCACCCACATGGACACGGTTCCGCCGTACATTGCCCCGGTATTTCCGGAGGATATAATCACCGACGGAACTCCGTTCGCTTCGCTCCCTCCGGCCCCTCCCACTTTTTTTGAGGGGGGCTCTGCCCCCCTATTATCCCCCTGCGGCTCCCGGCCTAGTATGTCCTCGGACAATGTCCAAGGACACGGCCTTCGCCGGCGCTCTGCAGAGCGCTGTGGGTCCTCCGCTGAACCGATAGTGGTGAAAGGAAGGGGTGCTTGTGACGCGAAGGGGCAGATTCTGGCGCTTTATACGGCCTGTAAGGCGCTGGAGGCGGAGGAGTGTACAGACTTCGGGCTGTTGCTGCTGGCTGGGGAGGAAACGGGGTCCTGGGGCGCCAAGGCGTTTTCCAAGACGGGCTTCGAGGCGCCTTTCCTGATCATTGGCGAGCCCACGGAGAACAAGATGGTATCGGCCTCCAAAGGGACGCTTTCCTACGACCTTACCTTCACCGGGGAGGCCTTTCATTCCGGCTATCCGCAGTATGGCGTCAGCGCGGTGGAGCTGTTCAACCAATTCTATAACGCCCTGAAAGCCCAGGACTTCGGCGTGGATCCGGAGCTGGGCGAAACCACCTGGAATGTGGGGCTTCTGCATAGCGACAATCCGCAGAACATCCTTTCGCCGGAACTCACCTGCCGCGTGTACTTCCGCACCACTTTCGTTTCCCACCAGGCGGTACAGGACTGGATGGAGCAATGGAGCGAAGCGATGCCGGCAGCAGCCGGCCGGCCGTACCCGGGTTTTTGCGACAGCAAAAACATAGAGGGAGAAAAGGCCGCGGGGGATAGTAGGGGGCAGCGCCCCCTGAAAGCCACGGCCCGTGGTGGCGATAGGCCGGCGCGGTATGTTACGCTCCCCGGGTTCCCGTCGGCCCCGGCGGCATTCGGCAGCGACGCCCCGCACCTGACCGGCTTCGGCCACAAGATCATCTGCGGTCCCGGTTCCATCCGTCACGCCCATCGGCCCGACGAACAGATTACGGTGGAGGAACTCTCCACCGCCGTCTCCCAATATATCCGCATGTATCATCAACTGGTGGAGGCCGCAGTTTAAGGATTTTTAATTCTCAGACTTATGATCAAGGTAATTATCAGTGGCTACGGGAAAATGGGCCACATGGTGGAGAAAGAACTGGAAAAGAGGGGAATAGAGCTGGTGGAGGCCAGCGAGGACATTACGGCTACGGACCCGGAGGTGGCCCGGGAGTGCGTGTGCATAGACTTTACCACGCCGGAGGCTTTCCGGGCCAATTACCTGTTCATCGCCAAGAGCTTCAAGGCGGCGGTGGTGGGCACAACGGGCTGGAACGATATCCAGGCCGATGTCTTCCGCGCATTCGAGCGCGCCGGCACACCGCTTATCTACGCATCCAATTTCTCCCTGGGCGTGAACGCGCTCTTTGCCGCCGTGAAGCGGGCATCGGCCATGCTCAAGGGTGCGGGGTATATCCCTTCCATCGAGGAAATCCATCACGTTCACAAGCTGGACGCACCGTCCGGAACGGCCATTACGCTGGGCAACCTGGTGGACGGGACCCTGGGGAAGATGCCGGAAATCTCTTCTGTAAGGGAAGGGGAAGTGCCTGGTATTCACACGGTTACATTCGAATCCGACTGCGACAAGCTCACCTTCCGGCACGAGGCCTACTCCCGTGAGGGCCTGGCCGCCGGTGCCGTTTTCGCCGCCACCCTCACAGAAGGCCTGGAGGGGGTACACGAATTCGCAGAACTGCTGTAGGCAGGATTTACCGCAAAATATCGTTCAGAATGCTGGAGGCGGCCTCCCGGGCGCCTTCGCCGGGGCCTTG
>Ga0310690_10003087_pt1 | contig 25655 bp, 23 predicted proteins | sample AusTroGonzalo_MG_2_FD_207661 | JGI IMG/M metagenome (GOLD analysis project Ga0310690, IMG submission 207661) | Bovine rumen microbial communities from tropical cattle in Woodstock, Queensland, Australia - Gonzalo_04 (v2) (version 2) | ecosystem: Host-associated > Mammals > Digestive system >... | reverse complement strand
TTATACTGCTTTGTCTCGCAGTCCTGCTGCCCGTGGGCGTCAGGGCCCAGGAGGATGATGACATAGCGGCTTCGCTGAACCTGAATGAGGTCGTGGTGCTGGCAGACGGTATGACGTTTGAGGAGTACCTGGTAAAACAGGTACTGGAAAACGCCAAGCCACTGAAGAAACGCCTGCAGACACTGCGCTATTCCGTGATGTGCAAGTTGGACAAGGATCTGGATCTGACCCAGATTCCCCACCGCCGTACTGTGACCTTTGCAGCCAAGCTCGCAGGATACGGGCAGATTGTGAAGGCACTGATGGAACACAAGGTGTTCGGCATCACGATGGCCGAGGACGTGCTGTTCAACAACGGTAAGATATCGACGTCCAACGTGCGTATGGTGGAGATGAAGCAGAAGCTGACGGAGAAGCAGGTAAAGGCATTCCTGAAACACGACGGTATGATGAGCGCTAACGTCTTCGATATGTTCTATGAGAAGGTACGCGATAAGGCCAAGGAGCTGAAGAAGAAATACCGCAAGAAGCAGGAAATCGACATGAGATATATGGGAAGTTACACCACAGGCGGCAGGACCATTTATAAGGTGAGGCTCGACAACATGCAGGTACACATCGCCGACGGCTGCTGGCAGATCAAAATGATAGACTATACCGAGGGCCAGAACAAGATGCACTTCGACTTCAGCGAAGTGAGGCCCGACCTGTTCCTGCTTACCAAGGGCAATGCCCGTTTCTATGTAGACAGGAAAAAGTGGCCCAATGGCTATATCTCTATGCAAATGACGTATACCTATAAGTAAAGATTCCCATAATTGAAAATAATTCAGCATGCCATTTCCCAATAAAACATAAATCCTAAGGCATAATTAACGAGTTTGACTACGTCGAAGGTTTAGCTCGACGGCCGAAGGGAAAGTCAACTCCTCCTCACTCGGCAAAAAAGCGATTTGAGCAAGTCTCAATCTTTTTTTTTTGCACTCATTCGTTCGTCATTTGGGATTTTTTGCGTATCTTCGCAGCAGATTTACTGAACAGATACAATTATGAAGAAGTACATGAAGATTTCAGCCCTGGTGCTGACAGGCGTACTGCTCGCTGCCTGTGGCAATAAGCAGCAGACTGAGGTGACAACATCCAACAACCTCTTCTCGACACTGCTCAGCAAGAGTGAGGCTGAGGTTCAGGCGCGTATTGACAGCATTTGGACACACTTTTTCACATCAGGCGACATCAGCAAGTATGATGCCGACGGCGAGAAATGCGTCTATTACGAGGTGGGCGACTCGATGGGCATCATCGTAGATACTGGTAGCAACGACGTGCGCACCGAAGGTATGTCATACGGTATGATGATCAGCGTGCAGCTCGACAAGCGCGAGGTATTCGACAAGCTCTGGCGATGGGCCAAGACCTATATGGCCTATCCCGCCGATAGTCCATGGGATGGCTATTTCTGTTGGCAATGCGCCCTCGACGGCAAGCAGATAGGACAGAGTAATGCCTCAGACGGAGAGATTTATTTCGTCACAGCCCTCTTCCTTGCTGCCGAGAAATGGGACGAGCCACAATATGCAGTCGATGCCAACGAGATTCTTCACAAGGTGACATCGAAGGACGGCAAGGCATCGGGCGTCTATAACCTCTACGACGACTCGATGCGTCTTGTCACCTTCGTACCTAATGAGGAAGTTCACTGGTACAGCGACCCGTCCTATTGTCTGCCAGCTTTCCTCGACCTCTGGGCAGAGAAGGCCGATGCGAAGAACGACTTCTGGCGCGAGGCAGCCGACAAGGCCCGTTGGTTGTTGGAGGCCTCACAGGACTCCGTGACAGGACTCTATCCCGACTACTGTCTCTTCGACGGTAAGCCCTATCGCCGTCCGAATTTCGATTACAATACCGACCGCTATCAGTATGATGCCATCCGCTGTGCGATGAATGTCGGCATGGATTATTATCTCACCGGTAAGGCTAAGGATGCCCAGCGCACGATGATGCGCCGACTGCTGACATTCTTCAAGAATGAGGGATTCAATGGCGGACAGTTCAACCTTGACGGCACTGAGCCTACAGGCGACTACACCGAGGGCATGGCCGGAGCCAATGCCGTGGGCGCCTTTGCGCTGGCCGACAGCGACAGTGAAGAGGACCGTGCCCTGGCTCGCGAATATGTGCAGCGCCTCTGGGATGTCCAGCCGCCAACGGGCAAATGGCGTTACTATGTTGGCATGGTGTATTTCCTCTCCATGCTTCATGTCTCTGGTCATTTTAGTTTGTGATGGAAACAAAAAACGTTTATCTTGCCTCGAAACCGCGTTATGAGATCCTCGACGGACTGCGCGGAGTAGCTGCCGTGCTGGTGGTAGCCTATCACTTGTTTGAAACCTATTACGGCGGTGGTGCCGACCAGCCGATTAATCACGGCTATCTGGCGGTGGATTTCTTCTTCGTGCTGTCAGGCTTCGTTATCGGCTATGCGTATGATGACCGTTGGGATCGGATGTCAACGTGGAATTTCTTCAAACGTCGATTGATTCGTCTGCATCCGATGGTGATCTTCGGCACACTGTTCGGTGCCGTGATGTTCTACTTCGGCAGTTGCTCCGATATTTCCTATCCCATCTACATCACCCACTATCCCCTCATCTACATGCAGATGTCGTGGGCTGAGAGTCACAAGGATGCCCCGCTCGGCATGCACATCTTCGTAGCCGTCTGCATCTTCTTCCTCGCCATCGGCCTTGCCTATGCAGCTTTGAAGCTCTACGACCTGCCCGTCCGCGAGTGGCTGAAAAATCATCTATTCACGAAATCAACTGCAAAATGAGAATCGACCAAAGATCATTTTACATAATAATTTCTAAACCAACCCTCTTTTGGTTAAAATTCGTTATCATTAACAGTTGGAATAAAAAATAATTCGTATATTTGGAGCAAACAAATCAAAAACGAATGAAGCTGAAGGATTTCTTTGCTTTTAAGGACTGGCTATCGTATCGACAGAAGGTGGGTTTGCTGGTGATAGCGGGCGTCGTATGCGGCCTCGGCGGATTATTTATGTATCTGCTCAGGGCGCATACCTATTTTATAGGCGATAACCCGTCAGCCTGCGTCAACTGCCACATCATGACACCTTACTATGCTACGTGGAGCCACTCCTCGCACGGACGTATTGACCATCAGTCTAATGGTGCCACCTGTAATGATTGTCATGTGCCCCATCAGAACTTGGCTGTTTATTATGGTTTCAAGGCTGTCGACGGCCTGAAGCACACAGCTTATTTTGTAGGTCACATGGAGCATCAGGCTATCAAGGCCGAAAAGCTGACCGGTCAGGTAGTGATGGACAATTGTATCCGCTGCCACGAGCAATTGAATACGGAGTTTGTGAAGACGGGCCGTATGGGCTATATGCAGCAGTTGGCCACAGGCGGCAAAGTATGCTGGGACTGCCATCGCAACGTGCCCCACGGCGGCATGAATTCTCTGATGGCGACACCGAATGCCGAGGGCGTTACACCGCTGCCTCCATCGCCAGTACCAGAATGGTTACAAGGAATGGTAAAAAAGTAAAAAGGTAAAAAAGTAAAAAGATAAAAAACGAAATATTATGGCAAAGCAATTGAAACAATGGCAAGGTTGGATTCTCTTCGGAGGATCGATGGCAGTGGTCTTTATCCTTGGACTGCTCGTTTCGTCGCTGATGGAGCGCAGAGCCGAGGTGGCCAGTGTGTTTAACAACAAGCGTACCGCGTTTGAGGATGAAATCATCGCTCAGAACGAGAAGTTCAAGGCCGACTATCCTCGCGAATACGAGACGTGGGCGATGACGGAGGATACCACCTTTAAGTCGAAGTACAACTCGTCGCAGGAGGTGGATGTGCTCGAGCAGCGCCCTGAGATGGTGGTGCTGTGGGCAGGCTATGCCTTCTCGCGCCACTACAACACCCCTCGTGGCCATAAGCATGCCTTGGAGGATATGCGTAAGATTCTGCGCACAGGAAATCCTGGCATTACAGTGAAAACTGCCGATGGTCGCGACTCTATCGCTGTCGATATGCAGCCTGCTACCTGTTGGACGTGTAAGGGTCCGGATGTGCCTCGCATGATGCGCGAACTGGGTAATGGTAAGGATCAGTTCGACCCCGCCAACTTCTACGCCAAGAAGTGGAGCGAGCTGGGTGCCGAGGAGGTAAACACCATTGGCTGTAGCGACTGTCACGATGCACGCACCATGGATCTGCGCCCTGCACGTCCTGCCCTCTACGAGGCTTTTGCCCGTCGCGGTCTGGATGTCAAGAACGCTACCCATCAGGAAATGCGCTCGCTGGTGTGCGCGCAATGCCACGTGGAGTACTATTTCATCAAGCCTAACGACGAGAAGAATCCTGGCAAGGCTAACTACCTCGTATTCCCACACGATAAGGGATTGACCTGCGAAGCTGCTGAGGAGTATTACGACTCTATCGGCTTCTACGACTATATCCATCCGCTCTCAAAGACCAAGATTCTGAAGGCTCAGCATCCGGGTTGGGAGATGTCGCAGCACGGCATCCATGCACAGCGCGGCGTGTCGTGTGCCGACTGTCACATGCCGTATAAGCAGGAGGGTGGCGTGAAGTTCTCTGACCATCAGATTCAGTCGCCGTTGGCCAAGATTGATCGCACCTGTCAGACCTGTCATCGTCAGGATGCCGAGGTGCTGCGCCAGAACGTCTATGACCGTCAGGAGAAATGCAACGAGGTTCGCAATCGTGCTGAGCAGGAGCTGGCCCGCGCCCACTTTGAGACTAAGTTCATCATCGACAAGGGTGCTACCGAGGCCGAGATGGCTCCTATCCAGGCTCTGCTCCGCAAGAGCCAGTGGCGTTGGGACTATGCTATCGCCTCGCATGGTGCTACATTCCACGCTCCACAGGAGGTCACCCGTCTGCTGTCAGCCTCTGTCGATTATGCTCAGCAGGCTCGCTTGCTCATTGCCCGTGTAGCTGCTAAGAAGGGACATACCGATGCCATCCCCGTGCCTGACTACAGCACCAAGGCCAAGGCTCAGGCTGCCATCGGTCTTGACATGCAGAAGTTGAACGAGAACAAGCAGAAGTTCCTGCAGGAGATTGAGCCCAAGTGGATTGAGGAGGCCAAGAAGAACGGAAAACTGATTGAACTTTAATATGTGGAACAAACCATGGACTATGAAAGAAGGCTTCCTCATTGAAGGAGGCCTTATCTTTGCAGGATTGGTGCTGCATCATCGCGAGCGGCTATCCATTTGGATGCATTAGTGAGTATACATTAGAAACTATGATAGGAACAATTGTCAATGCAACCACCATCATTGTAGGCGGCATCATCGGCAGCCTGCTGCATCGTGGTGTAAAGGAGAAATATAAAGAGGTACTATATACGGGGTTGGGACTGGCATCGCTTGCCATCGGCCTGAATGCCACCATCAGCCATTTCTCCCAGTCGCAGTACCCCGTACTCTTTATCATATCGCTGGCCATAGGAGGCGTCATCGGCACGGCACTCGACATCGACGGAAGGTTCAAGCGGCTCGTTGACAAGTTGCAGCGCGAAAAGAAGAAAGATGGCAACCGACTCGCTGAAGGTCTCTCGACAGCTATTCTACTCTATTGCATCGGCCCACTGTCGATGCTCGGACCTGTCATCTCGGCATTGAAGGGCGACCACACCTTCCTCTTCACCAATGCCACGCTCGACTTCGTATCATCGATGGTGTTTGCCTCTACTTACGGCATCGGCATGGTTTTGGCGGCTCCCGTACTCTTCTGCTGGCAGGGCATGTTTTGGCTCGTGGCCCATATAAGTAGCACCGCCGTCAGCGACGCGCTCATGGCCGAGTTGTTGATAGTCGGTGGACTGCTCATCACGGGCAGCGGTCTCTCGCTGTTGAACCTGAAGGACTGCAAGACACTCAATCTCCTGCCCGCCCTCCTGGTGCCCGTCGTTTGGTTTCTGATATGTTCCATTATATCGGTATAACAGGCAATGAGCAGAATAGAGTGAGAAAAGCAAACTGTCTGCAAGATGATAGAACTTTATTGCCGACATTCAAAAAGTAAAAAACAAACGAATATGACACATGGACATGAAGTCCTTGCCATGATGCAAGGCAAAACTTACACAGAAGAAGGATTGCTGAAGGCAATCATCGAACAGTTCGGACCCGATGAGAGGTTCTATAGGATAATCCCGACCTGACAACCCGTGAACTGAACCGTATGCTTCGCCGTCAGTTTGGCACCCACATTTCCAAAGGCCGCATCGCATACGGTGACGATTTCATTGCCCTCAAAGAGTATCAGCTTCGGACGCTCAAAGCCAATGATCTTCAGGCATGGATGAATGCCCATCCAGAACTGGAGCATCAATCGCCTCAGAAGCACAGTCACACTCACGGCATCGAAACCGCCCAGCAGCAACAGTCAGATAGTCACCACCGAATCCGCAAGCCTTCCAATATCCAGGGAGGCTCCCGTGACCAGAACCGTGAATGGGAAGTAGGTCACAACTCCCGCTACAATGACATCGATGACGAACGCCAGTTGAAGCGATAAATAATAAAGATGGCAAGGTAATTAGGCCTGCCATCCTTATTTCTTATTATCTCAGAAAAATCGTTTAAATAGCTTTCCCCCCTGAAGTGCTCCTCTTTCTTTTCATATACTCGCTGAACTCCTTGCCTGTATAGTTCTGACCCTTGATGATTTTAATAATCATATTGTCAGAAAATTCAAGTCTGAGATTGGCGGTATGGGGATATTTGGCGTTGGAACTCCAGAACGTGAAGTTATATTTCTCCCCAGGATATAGCGTTTTGTTGATGCTGCCGTCATCCTCTGCCATGAAATCACCACTTCGGTCATAGTAGTTGACGTGGTATTTGATTCCAGAAACTGAATAGTCTAAGTTGTTGACGACCCTTCCTTCACCATGTGCATCACCGCTGTAGCTTGTCTCCCACGACCAGTTGGCAATCTTTACCTTAGTGGCGAGGTCTGCCCTGACTTCAATGTATTTCTCAAACATCAAGTCACGTACCTGGTCTATGCGCTTGGTAAGGGCTTGGTCGTTCATCTGCTTCTTTCCAAAAGCTCCTGTGACCTTTCCAAACCATTCAAGATCCTTATCCATGACAATAAGTCCCTTGGAATCGTAGATATAGAACTGTTTGTCCTCATTTCTGGTAATGAACAGGGTAACACTGTCCTGCTTGAATGTACCTTCACTGTTGGTGTAGTTGTTGTAACAACGAACGATGATGGTATCATTCTTTTCTGTTATATCGGACTCTTCTATATCCACGACATCAGACTTGGCTTCTACCCCCAGTGAATCATAGCCGGGATAAAAATCGGCTGGTTTCCCATAGGCGGAATCAGAGAGTGAGGTGAAAAAGTCCCATGACAACTCCATCGCCTCGTTCTTATGAGAACAAGATGATAGGATTATCATGAGGACAATTACAAAAACCGATGCTGACTTCATTTTTTCTTGGATGGTTTGTCGTTCTTCTCTTCCTTACCGTCGCTCTGTCTCTTGAAAACAAAGTTCACAACGCTCGTCCTGGTATTGTCCCGGATGCCAGTGACATAAGACGCATCACCGAAATTCGGGAAGGCGGTAGCAGTCTCTGTGTATGTACTGACAAGCTCCCATCCTTCCTTACCCATCTTGTTAAGCATGGCCGTCTGGTCACCATATACCAGCGCCCCATAGTCTGCCAGAGTCTCTGCAGGCTTACCTGCTACTTTTACTACTTTGTACTCCCAAGGAGTGTTCTTGTTGCATGATGCCATGAAAGCAACCACACATAATGATAATAGAATCTTTCTCATTGTTTAATAGTTTTTTCGTAACTTTGCGACAAGTAAACTAAAAATCTAACGGTTATGAATACGATGGGTGGAGGATTTGTTATGTCACGGGACAGTCCCCTGACACGCCTAGTGGCGAAGTTGAAAATTTATTCGATTATATAACATCAAAGGTTATTCCAACAGATTTTATCATTTGGTGCTACAAAGTTTTTCCTTTGAGAAACTATGTAAAACAAATAGGAGGTTTTAATCCACCGTTATACAAATTACCAAATGAAAAAGTTCTTTTATTTTCTGTGGACGTATAAACAAAAAATGCAGCCATTTCTGACTGCATTTCTCATTTATTTGTGCCAACTGCTATATTATTGCCTAAGAAAAAGGCTAGCATTCACTGCTGGCCTTTTTCTTGGTACCTGCCATGTGGGCAGACACCTGTCATCTCATATTACTATTTTACAAGGTATTTAAAGTCATTCTCGTCTAGCGGTTGGAAACAGATAGCCCAGCAGTCTTCATTTCTCTCGTCTGACTTCCAGAATACGATCTGCACCTCTAGCGTGCCGTCGGCCGAAAGATAGAGATAGGTAATGTCGCCTTCATTGTCTTCGGGAAATCTTATTAAGCCCATATTCTTGAATCCATTGCGCTCTAGCTCGTCCATTACAGCCTCTGGCGACATAGGTGAGTAGAAGTTATAAGCCACTTGGCATAAGTCTTTACAGTCGGCATCGCTGAAGTCGAAACCTATTGCGCGTTCGTCGTTGTAAAACTCTTTGTAGTAATAAAATCCATCGCTATAATCATAACGCCCCACGCCGTCAGTTTCCCACTGTGAATAATCGCTGAACTCGGCCTTAAAATAGTTCTCTGCTTGAGCAAGCGACGTGCCGAAAGCGAGGTATGGCTGAATAGTGATGTCGCCAAAATGGAGTACTAGATCCGTCTGAAGTTGATACGTCACAGGATCGTCATCGTTTGAACAAGCCGTAAACACTGTTGTAGTCATTACGCAGCAAATGGCTATAGCCAGCGTAGCAACGTGCTGCTTTACATTCATAAATTCTTTTTGTTTCATAATGATAGTTTGTTGATAATGATTAATTTTGAGGGCAAAGATAAAAAGAATATCTGATAATTGCAAGCTTTTATAATATTATTTTCCTGAATTGATACAACTTTTTCCAGCAATGATACATCAGTTTCGAATATGTCACGGGACTGTCCCCTGGCATATCTACTCCTCGTCCTTATGACGGCGCGACAGCTGACTGCCTATCTGCGTCAGCACATCGCTCAGACCGCCCAGCGCGTCGTTCACCTGCTGCGTCGGTTCCTGCAAAGCGTCGGTCTTTATCGTCAGTTCCCACGACAGCACCTCCTCGGCCATCACGTCGAAGTCAGCATCCACATCAGCATCCAGCACAGCCTCCTGACGAACTCGTTCCAGCACCTCCTTCTGCAACGTCTCCGCCACCTCCATGATGTCCGCCACCACGCCCATCAGCCGGTATCTCGTACCCGCCGAGGGCCGTTCTTCCCTCAAATCGGAAAGCCTCTCAGCCACTCCGGTCAGTATATTTTTGTAGTCCACCATTTGTTTAATATTTTTGCTTGTTTTGAAAATTTGCCCTCCGCTCCGCCATCGAGTGAAAAGCGGACGCAAAATTACAAAAAAATAATGGCCCGGCAAAATGCCAGGCCACTAACTTTTATATAATAATCGTTAAATCCTTTAGTTGTGCGCACACAGCGTCTATCAAGGGGGCTGTCCTATTGTGATAGTTTTCACCGCATCCGGGTCGCCTTAATGCAATCGCGGGGACAGGTTTTTGATTGATTATCATTAAACCCGTATTACTTCCCTTGGTGAACAGGGATACACAAATATCTCATAATTTCAGTTTTTGTCAGTGGGTGATGACCACGTGGCGTTGGTAATCGTAGAGAGTCAGACGACGCAGGTGGTAATAGGCGAGCCAATAGTTCTGTAGACTCGCAATCTGGTTCTGACGGGCAGTCTGCCAGTGGCTCTGGGCGAGACTAAGGTCGTAGGCGTTGGCCTGAGCACGGATAAACCGCTGGAGCGTCTGGGCGTAGGCATCCTCAGCAATAGTGAGAGCCTGACGGGAGGTCTCGGCGATAGCCTGACGCTCATTGAAGTCGGCAACAGTCAGCGCAACGTCCAGTTCTGTGTCGCGGGCAGCCTCCTGCTCGGAGTGCTCGGCAGCTTCCACGTTACTGCGCGCAGCAAGATAAGCATTTCTGCGTTTTCCCCAGTCCTTCAGAGGCACGGAGAATGTCACTGTGGCCATATCCTGAGAAAGCAGGTCGCGGTAGGCGTCAAGGAAGTTGTCAGCCACCTGGTTCAGACCGATGCTGGCACTGAGACTGACACTGAAGTTCTTCTCTACCTTCGCACGCTCGGCATCACGACGGGCCTCGGCAGTCACCTGCCGACTGCTCAGATATTGCGGGTTGTTCTCACGAGCCTGTTGGATGGCTTCGGCAGCATCGACATGCAGGGTGCCGATGACCGAAGGAATAATAAGTTCTATATCGGTTTGCCTGTCCATGCCGAGGTAGACGGCAAGTTCCTGGGCAGCACGACTGCGGGCGATGCGGGCATTGGCAAGCGCCGTGCGTGCATTGGTTTTCTCAAGTTCAAGGATGCTCAACTCAGCCTTCGGGATGCTGGCAATCTTATAGCGACGCTCAGCGATGGCATAGATGGTGTCGCACGAAGCGAGGTACTCCTCAGCCATGCGCTGCATATCCTGGGCCAGAGCCAGGGTGAAGAACTTCCCCACCGCCTGCTCTGAGGCAGTCTCTATGCCATAGGCCAGTTCCTTCTCTGCCCGTGCGAGCTTCAGAGGCTCTATCTGTCGCGCCCATTTCAGGGGATTGTAGAAGAGCAGGTCCTGCTTGTAGCCCACGGTAATGGGGATGGTCATGAACTGCGTCTGGTTCTTGTCGCCGAAGGTACGGAGGTAGCCAAGCTGGGTGGAGCCATAGAAGTATCCTCCCCATCGCTCCATGGTCTGCGTGGCTGTGATACCGGCCTGCGAGTAAAACATCCGTTGCTGGCGATAGACATCAACATCCTCAGCGCTGAGATAGCGCTGGGTCATATAACGTTCGTACATCACGGGTGTGGATTCCAACGAGAACTGCGGCTTGCGCGATGCCTGCCACGACAGGTACTGGTACCGTGAGGCATCATAGACGCTCTGGTACCTCCGTGCGGACAAGGAACTGTCTGTTGCCAGCCGCACCGTGCGGTCGAGGTCGAGCTTCACACGCTGCTGAGCTACAGCCGACAGGGCTACAAAAAGAAATATAACTAAAAATTTATACTTCATATAATTGTTAATTCGTAGTCGTTAGGATGACTTCCACGTTCATGCCGTCGAAGAGGGCCGAGGCAGCAGAGAGGCGGGCACGAAGGGTGACGGCGCCCTGCTGGTCTACGATGGGGTTGATCTCACTGACTGTAGCACTGAAACGCTGCGACTTGTCAGCCACGGGGATAACACCCACTGGAGTACCGACCTTATAACGGCAGAGATCAGCCTCCATCACACGGAACTCCACGGCCATGTCGCCCGAGGCAATCACTCGACAGACCGTCTGTCCGGCCTGGGCCAACTGATGGGCCTGCACGGCGACATTCGCTACCACACCATCAAAGGGAGCGGTCAACACGCCACTGCGGAGCTCATGCTGGGCTGCAGCAAGCTGTGTCTTTGCCGAGGCGAGCTGGCTCTTCGACAGGGCGTAACCCGATTTCACGTCGGCATTATGCAAGACATGCTGCGGCACCTGCCCAGCCTTATCGGGGTCAAAGCCCTGGGCAATGATGACATCCTGCATCTGCAGGTGAGCCTGTTCCATCTGGAGCTGCGCCTGTTCGATGGCGCGCTGTTGCTTTTCAATGGCGTTGCGGAGCTTGTAGCTGTCAAGTGTGGCGAGTACCTGTCCCCGGCGCACATGCTGGCCATTCCTGACGAGCACCCGCTCAATGGGCAGGGCCGTCTCAAACGACAGGTCGGCGAAGCGCTCGGCCACCACCTTACCCATCGTCCGCATGTGACTCGTGGGGACGTTTCCCTGGCTTGCCTGCGAGCCGATGGAATCAGGTGCCCCAGCTTTCTGGTTCACATTACCTGATCCTATAGCTGTCGTGTCGTTTACAGAAGCCGGAGCATTTGTCCCGCCTCCGCCACAGCCTGCCAGTATTGCGGCCACCGCAAATATCATAATAGTTTTTCTCATTTCTTAACTTCTTAACTTTTCAACTTTTCAACCTTAAACACATCATTGTCAGGTCATCATTCGGTTCGGCTCCTTCGCGGAATGACTCGACAGCATCGTGGAGCATATCTATGACCTCGTTCGACGTTTTGCTCCAGGCATCGCCCATCAGTGAGAGCAGACGCTCGTCGCCAAACTCCTTAAACTCCAGATTGGTGGCCTCGTTGAGTCCATCGGTATAGAGCAGCAGTTGCTTGTCGCGGATGTTTTCTATAGTCTCTTCCTTGAACTCAAAATCGGTAAACAGTCCGAGTGGCATGTTCTTGTACTGACAGGTCATGAAACCTGCCTTGCCGCCTTGCTCTGCAATGACTGACGGATTATGCCCGCAGTTGCAGAAATCGAGACGCCCCGTGTCGAAATCAGCACGGGCAATGAACATGGTGACAAACATGTTATTGTCGTTCATCTGTGAGAGCGACATGTTAATCCTTTTAGCCACCTCAGCTGGTGATACTTGCTGCGAGGCAATATTACGGAAGAGGACTCTCGTGACGGCCATGAACAGCGAGGCAGGCACGCCCTTGCCGGAGACATCGCCGATACAGAAATAGAGCGTTCGACCGAGCAGAAAGAAGTCGTAGAGGTCGCCACCCACTTCCTTCGCCGGGGACATCAGCGCATAGAGGTCAATCTCCGGGAGATGAGGGAAACGGTTCGGAACCATCGACATCTGTATGTTCCGTGCCACCTGAAGCTCACTCTCAATGCGAATCGACGCCTTGGCACGGTCGTAAAGCAACAGGGCATCTTCGTATGACAGACTCAGGTCGTCGTACATCTTCCCTAACTTCTCTAATTCTTCCTTAAGCCGTTCGTTGTCGGCCTTCAAGCGCTGGTTTTCATCAAGCAGCTTCTCGTAATCCTTATCCATAATAACTTCCTTTCAATTTCCCTTTAACTTCTCTTTAACTTCCTTTTAACTTCCCTTTAATGCCCTTTAACTCCCCTTCTTAATTCTCAGGCACAGCAACGTCAGGTCATCGTTCGGAGAGGCTCCGTCACGATGCTGCTCCACGGCTTCCTGAATCATGGTGATGGCCTCTGTGGAGGTCTTGTCGGTGGTCGTGGACATCAGGCGGAGGATGGCAGCATTGCCAAAGAGCTTCTGCTGCGGGTTCTCTGCCTCATTGAGGCCATCGGTATATACCAACATCAGCTTGCCACGGATATCCTCATAGGACTCACCGTAGAACGGATCGTCTTCCCAAAGTCCGAGCGGCTGGTTATCGTACTGCAAAGGCAGGAAACTTGCCTTTGCCCCACTTTCCTCAACTATCACAGGAGGATTGTGGCCGCAGTTACAGAAGTCGAGACGACCGGTCTTGAGGTCAGCCATACCGATGAACATCGTGACGAACATACCACGGTCGTTGTCCTTCGAGAGGAAGGTGTTGATCTGTGTGGCGATTTCCTCCGGCATGTGTCCCTGCTGGGCGATGATGCGGAACAGGTTACGCGTAACAGCCATGAACAGGGAGGCCGGAATACCCTTGCCACTGACATCACCGACACAGAAATAGAGTCGCTCGTCCTGCACGAAGAAGTCATAGAGGTCGCCGCCCACCTCCTTCGCGGGGGTCATCGATGCAAAGAGGTCGATGTCGTGGCGGTTGGGGAACGGCGGGAAGATGCGAGGCACCATTCCCATCTGGATGTCGCTGGCCACCTGCAGCTCGTTCTCGATGGCAGCCTTCGAGGCTGTGGTATCCTTCAGTTCTTCAATATAGTTAACCAGCGACTTCTGCATGTTTCCGAATGACTGGTTGAGCTGTCCTATCTCGTCGATGCGCTCTTCGTCGGGCAGAGTCTGATCGAACTGTCCTGAGGCGATAGTCTCGGCCTGTTTGGCCAACTGGTGAAGGGGTTTAAGTTCGCGCCCGATGATACGGCTGATAAAGAACAGCATCAACAGCAGGCCGAAGATGACGATGCCAATAACAACACGATACAAACGGTTATAGCCGCTGAAGATGTCGCTCTCGGGACAGACCACGGCGACGCTCCATCCCGTAGTGCCGATGGGCTTGTAAAACACGAAGCAGTCCTCGCCATCGAAGTTAAGCCTTCTCACACCTTCCTCGCCGTTTAGCATGGCGTCGCCGAGGGCGGTGCGTGCGGTATCCTCATGTTCGAGGGTCTCGGTGAAGATGCTCTGGTAGAATAGCTTCGTCGTGTCAGGATGAACGAAGTAGGTGCCGCCCACGCCTACCATGATACTGTAAGAGTGAGGGTAGGGCTTTACGGCCGAGATGGTGTTCGACAACCAGCCGAGAGAGAGGTCCACCGAGAAGGTGCCTATGAATTCGCCGTTCTTGTCCTTCATGGGCTTACAGTAGGAAGCAATCATCTCTTTCGAATAGATGTCGTCGGGGTTATAGTCAACAAAAGGCTCTGTCCATGTAGGACGGTCGAGCAATTTACAGAGCTGGTACCAGTCCATCACGAAATAGTCATAATGCTCGTTACCCTCCTGGGTAGTCTGGATGGTCTTGCCGTTGTTGTAGCTGAAAGCCGAGAAGTACTTGCCGCGATCCTTGAAGTAGTAAGGTTCGAAGGCGATGGAACAGCCGTTGAGGTCGGGATTGTTCTCCAGAATATGGCGACTATATACGAACATCGAGTCGGGGGCGTCGAGATGACGGGTGGGGAGCCAGGCGGTATTGTTGGTGGCCACTTCCACGCTGTGGAGGATGTCGGTTACGCGGAGCACGGTGTTGTCGAGCACCTGAGTGGCACGGTTCATGGCCTCCTCATGCACGGCACGGCGCGACTCATAGAACAGATAGCTGAGGGCTGCCAGGAAGACCATGGTAGCGAAGAGCACGATCCAGAGGCTGAGCCTCGTGGAAAGCGACTGACGGATGTATTTCAAGGGGTTCTTCATAAGTCTATTTAGCTATGAGTTGTTCGTATGTCACTTCGTTCTTGAGCATCATGTTCTCTACCATGAGGTGGCTGGCCTTCTTCACCATATCGGGGCGCAGGCGGAACTCGATCTTCTTCGACTCACGATCTACCAGCAGACGGAGCACCTCGTTGAGCATCAGCTTCTGGAGAATGCGGTTGGTGCCGATATGTTCGCGACGCACGTAATCCATCACGATGTCGAGCGTCTCGTCGGGATGGGCTACGGCCCACTCCCAGCCTTTCTTACTGGCCTCCGCAAAACGACGGGCCTCGTCGCGATGTTCATCGTAGTAGGCTTTAGTCATATAGAGGCCATCTTCCTGAACGTTGTAGTCGTGGTCGCTGAAACGATAGACGTTGCGCTCAGTGAGCTTCACGCCTGCCTGTGCCAGCTGGTAGTACTCGTTGTAGCTCATGGCGAGTGTGGCATCGATGGCGCCTTGCACAAAGAGGTTTACGTTCGAAGCGAAACGCACCCAATCGTAGTTCAGGTGGTCCTTGATGCTCATGCAGATGGCCATCTGTCCGAAGCCTGCGTTCCATATGCCGACCTTCATGCCAGGCTGCTTGAGCGGGTCTTCTTTCTTACGCGATACGAGCACCATGGCGGTGTTCATCGACGTCTGGAGAATGTTCACTACGGGAATACCGTCGTCGATGATCTCCATCGCCTGACAGAGAGGCAGCGTAGTGGCCTGACTCTCGTTGTTACGCACACGAGAGATGGCAGGCTGGGTGATGGAGGGGTGGACGATGTCCACGTCGAGTCCGGCCTGCTTGTAGAATCCCTTCTCCTTGGCGACATAATAACCCGCAAACTGGGCCTGCGCCGTCCACTGGGGTGTGAAGATGAATTTCTTCTGCGCCTGTATCGGGAGTAAGGCCAGTATCGCTCCCGCTGCCATGATCAAAAACTTCTTTCTCATATCTCTTTTTTACTTTTTTACCTTTTTACCCTCTTACCTTTACAACTGTCTCTGTGCCATTTCGTAGAAGAGACCCTTGTTCTCCATCAGTTCCTCAAACGTACCCTCCTCGGCTATGCGCCCCTTGTCGAGAACGATGATGCGGTCGCAGTGGCGAATGGTGGAGAGACGGTGGGCAATGACCACGCGGGTGCAGAACAGATCGTCGAGGTTGTCACTGACAGCCTTTTGAGAAATGTTGTCGAGCGCCGATGTCGCCTCATCGAAGAAGATGATTTCGGGCTTCGAGATGAGTGCCCGCGCAATGAGGATACGCTGCTTCTGTCCGCCGCTGAAGCCACCACCACCCTCCGAGACCACAGTGTGGAGTCCCATCGGCATTCGCCGCACGTCATCTTCGAGACAGGCCATGCGCAAGGCATCCCATGCATCGTCGTGCGTCGCCCAGGGAGCGGTGATGGTGATGTTATGGAACAAATCTCCCGTGAACAGACTGCCGCTCTGCAGGCAGCAGCCGATCTTCCGCCGGAGACTTGCCTTATCGACCTTCGCCAGGTCGTAGTTGTCATAGTAGATGCCACCCGTCAAGGGCTTCTCGAAGCCGAGCATCAGACGCATGAGCGTGCTCTTGCCACAGCCCGACTTGCCGACGATGCCGACGTACTCGCCCGGCTCTATCCTGAGCGACAGGTCGTCGAGTATCAGCGGCCCGTCCTCCTGATAGCGGAACGACACCCCCGAAACCTCAATGCCACCGAAGAGATCCTCCACCTGCGGCGCCTTGTCCTCCATCTCAGGCACGGCCTCCAATATTGGCTTCACGCTTTCAAGCATCGGCTTGATCTGTGCCAGACTCGGCACCACGGCATTGAGCTGTGCTATAGAGGCTGTAATCATGCCGAAGGCAGAGCTGAAGGCGATATAGTCGGAGGTGGAAACACCGTTGGAGAGTGTGCTCCAGAAGATGAACATCGCGCCACCGAGGCCGAGGATGGCACTCAGCGCAGGATAGAGTCGCCCTGTGAAAGCGGGATTGTAGATGAATCGCACGGCATCGCCATAGTGGTCGAGCCAGCGTGCAAAGGCACGGTTCTCGCTTCCCGTCAGCTTCAATTTCTGTATGCCTGCAAAGAGGTTGTACTCCAAACCGCTGAGCCGCATGGCACGCTCAGTGTACTTCTGCTGCACACCGACGGTACGGCGGTAGTTGAGTACGAGCACCACCGATTGGGCAACGATGATGACAAGAGCCGGCCAGAGCAGCTTACCGCCGTAGATATAGACTTGGACGAGATAGATAATGCTCAGCACCGCTGAGAGCAGGGCACCGACGATATTTTCGTTGACTAACGAGCAGAGTGTCGAGACATTGTTCAGCTTCGCCGTCAGCTCACCGCTGGAGTTCTTGCTGAAGAACGTCGGCGAGAGCAGGAACGTGCGGGCCATCACGGCATTCTGCACGTGCAGCTCCACGATGTGCTGTATCCTTATTATATATAGGTTACGCGTGAGTGTCAGCAACAGCGTGCCAACGGTAGCGCCTATGAGCAGGCCGGTGATGGGCAGCAGGTCGGTAGCATCACCCGTGGGAATCACGGTGTCGAAGATGAGCTTGTTGGCCATCGGGGTGAACATGCCCAAGAGCACCACCACAAGGGCACAAACCACGAGCAGCAGGGCGTTCGGCCCTGAGACCACGCTCCACGTGAAGCGGATGAGGTCTTTCAGTCGCAGAGGCTTCAGCGGCAGGGCCTTCGTGAAAGTGATAGCCTGGGGCTTCAGTTCGTCGGCCATCTCGCGGCGACCCACCTCACGGATGCTTCCATCCTGCTGGCGGTACTTGTAGCCCAGTCCTGTCTTCGTCGGTGTCAGCGCCAGGAGCCGTCCGTCCTTCGCATAGCCCAGCAGCGGCCCGACACACTCACGCCACCACTCACCAGTCAGGCGGATGTCGCGCATCATGATGCCTCGGGGACGGAGGATGCCGGTCAACTGCTCCTCTGGGGTCAGCAGGTCATCGTCCTCCAGCTCGTAGTCGGTAATGCCGAGGGCTTCGAGCACCTGGCGCAGCGCACTTTCGTCGTTCTGCGGAACCACGTGCTTCTTCCCGAGCAGACCCAGTCGTTTCCCGGTCTTCTCGTTCACCTCGGCCATCGCGGCTTTCTCCGCCGCACGCCGCTTGTTGATCTGGTTGATATATACTGCCATAGCCTATTCGCTTTTCATCAGGTCGCGGTACATGCCTTCCTGTTCAATCAGCTCCTCGTGCTTGCCGCGCTGGAGGATCTTGCCCTGATCCATGACGATGATCTCGTCACAGTCGCGGATAGTCGAGAGACGGTGGGCCACGATAATCTGCGTCGGCCCCATACGACGGATGCGACGCATCACCTCGTCCTCTGTCTTCGGGTCAAGGGCGCTCGTTGCCTCGTCCATGATAAGGATGGCCGGCTCCTTCGCGAGAGCCGTCGCCATCTCCATACGCTGCCGCTGACCGCCAGAGAAGTTCTGTCCGCCCTTGATAATCTTCGTGCCGAAACCCTCTGGGCGACTCACGATGTCAGCGCGTATCTGAGCATCATTGCAGGCCATCATCATCGTGAAATCCTCAATAGAGGGGTCCCACATGCGGATGTTCTGCGCCACGGTGTCGTCGAAGAGCACCACGTTCTGGTCGATGACGGCCACGGAGTTCGTCAGTTCCTCGTTTGAGATACTCTCGATAGGCCGTCCGTCGAAGAGCACTTCCCCACTCCACGGCTTATACAAGCCTGAAATGAGCTTGGCAAGCGTACTCTTGCCACAGCCCGACGAGCCGACGAAGGCCACTGAGTGACCTGGCTCGATCCTGAGGTTGAAGTCCTCGATGAGTGGCGGCTGCAAGGGTGAGTAGCCGAAGGTGATATGCTTCAGTTCCAGCAGTCCGCCGAGTTTGCCTTGCGTCACTTCACCCTTGTTGTCCCGATGATCCTCGGGGTATTTCATCACGTCCTCCACGCGCTCCATCTGCGAACGCATCTCAACGATGGTCTGAGAGCCGTTCACGATGGCATTCACCGGCTCAAGGAATGAACCCATGAATCCCTGGAAAGCCATCAGCATACCCACAGTCAACTCGCCTTGCAATATCAGACAGGCACCGAGTACTAACACCGCCATATTGACCAGTCCTGTGGCAAGCACGGGTAGCAGAGCCATTTTTGTCTGCTCTTCGTCGGCGTTTCCGTTCACATTGAACTTATGCGCCCACAGTCCGCTCCAATATTTAAAGAATCCTGTTTCGGCTCCTGCGGCCTTGATGCTCTCCATGTTGTCGATACATGAGATGGTGGCTGAGAAGTACTGCCCTTCGCTCTGTTCCATCGAGCGGATGAGATTGATACGCTGGGTCGAGAAATACTTGACAAGCCCCAGGTTGATGCCTGCTGCCAATACGCCGATGAGCGTCAGCCAGAAGGAATAAGAGAGCATCAGCAGTAGGTACAGTACTAAAAGACCAATATTGATAACCTGCGGAGCCAGTACTTCTACTAATGAGTGGGTAATTTTCTCATTCAAGTGCATGCGTTGCTGCAGGTCGCCAACATTGCGCATGGCAAAGAACGACATCGGCAGGCGCAACAGATGATGCAGATACTCCTTGTTGCCCTTCAGGGCCAAAGCACCCGCCACGCGCTTGGCGTAACGGTTCTGTAACAGCACCACGAAGAACTGGTAGACGGCCAGAGCTCCCATCCCAGCAAAGAACCACTTTGCCCAGTCAGCATTCTTGCCCGACAGAATCTCATCGAGAAAGATGCGGGTGAACAGGGGTGTCAGCAGTGCCACGAAGGCAGCCATCAAGGCAAAGACGAGCGTTAGCCAAAAAGCTTCGCCCGCACCACTAAGGTTCTTCTTTACATACGAAAGGATACTGGTTTGTTCGCCACCCTTCTCAAACTGTTCTGTGGGTTTGAACGTCAGGCATACACCAGTGAAATGTTTGCGGAACTCTTCCATCGGCCACTTTACCGGACCGGCACCAGGGTCGTTCAGACAGGCGCGGCCTTTCTTGTCGAAGCCGCGGAACACGACAAAGTGTTCGAAGTTCCAATGGATGATGGCTGGTTGCTTGCCTTCGAGTGCCTCTGGCGACGTGCGATAGCCCTTTGCTTCCAGACCGTAGTTGCGTGCAGCCCTTAGGATGCTCTTTGCAGAGGATCCGTCACGGCTGACTCCGCAGGCAGCGCGCACCTGTTCCAAGGGGAGCCACTTGCCGTAGTGGGCCATGATCATCGTGAGTGAGGCGGCACCGCATTCCACGGCTTCCATCTGCATCACCATCGGCACCTTCGCAACCTTACTCATCAGTGTTCAGTGTTAAATGTTCATTTCTTAATGGTCAATTACCCGCTACGCTCTCAACAGCATTGTCGACTGCTCCAGTGAGGACGCGCCAAACAGGTTTCTTTTTTGTAATAACTTGAATATTACAGAGGGTGCCATTGCCCACTTTCACGTCGCGGCTCTTGTCACGGCTCCATATCAAGTTGCCATCTTGCTCGTCAAGTACTACGCGTACTTCGTACATCGCCTGTCCATCGGGAATGAATGCTGCCAACGGATCGAGTTTCAGACGACTGACAATCTCTTTACGTGTCGTAGGATACTGTTCGATGCCCACTACCTTCCCGTAGGCATAGCCCCAGTTCTCTCGCTCCATATTGGCGGGAGTGGCTTGTACTTGCTGACCGAGTTTCAGCTTTCTCAAGTCGTTGTATGTCACGTAACAAAGCATCTCGCGTCCAGCCATCTGCTGTGTCTGTGGCAGTAGCCAGGCAATGGGTTCACCGGCTTTGAATGTTGAGCCGAGAGGAAGGGTAGAGATGACCACTCCGTCGCGTGGTGCTGTTACGGAAGTTGTCGAGAGAGCATTACGGATATCCATGACTGCGCTACCGTTAGTTACAGTGGTTCCGTGACTAACGATAATCCGGCTGACGGCTCCGTCGTAAGGCACACTTATCGGAGCGGCTTCACCAAAAGGAAACACCACGCCCTGTGCCGTCACCTTATAATTGATGGTGCCGAAGATGCACCAATAAATGACCACGACCATCATCGCGACCATCGCACCGAACACCAGCCGCATCTTCGGTGATGCCACACGAGCCATCTCCTCCGCTTCACTATGCTCGTCAAGTGCCTGTAACGCCTCCTGGTTGAAAATGTTGGCCATATCGTGGTCGTAAATTATTCACTTCTTTCCACGGTAATATGGCGGATAAAGCCCGTCATTTTAAGCACATCAAAGATGTCGTCGCAGACGTGAGTAAGCTTCATCTGTCCTCCGAGACCGCGCACAACAGTACGCATGGTCGACTGAAGGATGCGGAGGCCGGAGCTGGCCATATAGTTCAGCTCAGTGCAGTCAATCTCAAGATCGACGCCCTGTTCGAGTGCGGGCTGGATGTCGGTTTCAAACTGTGCAGCGTTCAGTGTGTCGATGCGCTGGCCGGTCTTTACGATGGTCTTACCACCTTCCTTAATAATCTGTGTCATTTTTTTCCTTTTTACTTTTTATTTATATTTTCTTCTTCATCGTCAGTCGGTTCTCCTCACCGAGACGCTGGTAGGACACCTCGTTCATGATGTTCTTCACGATGAGGATACCCATGCCGCCCTGTTCGCGGTCCATGGGGTTCGACTCGATGTCGGCATCCTCCTTTGCTGTGGGGTCAAAGGGCTTGCCTGAGTCGGAGAGCACGAAGGTCAGTTCCTGGCCGTCGCTCTCGGCAGTGAGCGTGATGTCGGCAGTAGTACCTTTGGGATAGGCGTAGAAGATGACGTTGGTCACCATCTCCTCCATGGCCAGTTGCAGTTTCATGGCCACGTGCATGTCAAGCTGCAGCTCGTCGCAAATGCTTTCCATGAACTCCGCCACGCGGTTCAGCTCCTGGTCTTCGTTCTTGAATGTCAGTTCACGTTTCATAAGCTTTATAGTTTAATGTAATCTGCGGGCAAAAGTACGAAAAAAATCTGATATTCTGCTATTTTTACCCCAGAAATTTCAAATCCTATCAAAAAACTGTTGCAATAGACCGCTATTCCGCACAAAAAAGGAGCCGGGACGCTTGTCCCCGGCTCCATTTTTAATTCTGCTGACAGTTATTGTTTTATAATCTTTTCCTCCACTGTCTTAACCTGTCCTGTTCCGCCTGTGGCCTCGTCGAGCTGCTCCTCATTGAGCTCCTGCTCTTTAATGTTCTCTGGTTTCATAATCTTTTTATTTTTTATGTTATTACTATGGACAGGGTTTCGCCTGTCCGTGATAGAAATTCCGGTTTCATAATCCTTATAATTATTTTTAGTCATTACAACGAACTGGTGTTTAACCTGTTCAAGTTTTCTGCTGCAAAGATATGAATAAATTCCGAAACTGTTGTCAACTTTCTGCTAAATTTTGTAAATTAACCGCAAAACTTTGTCAATTAGCCGCAATAAACACGGCATCCACCTCCTGGTCGTCAATCAGTTCATGTTTCATATTCCTTATGTTTTATAACTGTCGCGGGTTAGTATGTCGCCAGCTTGGCATAAAACTGGCTTACTTCGCGCTCCATGTTCTCCAGCGGAGCCTCGTAGCGCTCGGCCAGCAGTGGTGCCAGCTCGTCTTGCGGCGTGTCCTCCATAAAGGCGCGCAGGATGTCGGTGCCCAGGCGGTTCAGGGTGAATGCTTTCTTCACCTTCCCGCTCTCCTTGTCTTTCATCACGATCACAAAGTGGTCGGCCAGTTCGGCTATGTTTACCTCGTACTTCATGCTTCAATTCCTTTCTCTAAATGGGCTTTATACATCAGTTTCATCTCCTCTCTGAGCTGGTTTTCATACAGCTGGGGCATCTCGGGATAGCACTCCTCGAAATTGGGGCAACTCAATAGGAACATGCAATCAGGATATTTTACGCACTTCCTGCAAAACTCCTTCACCATCGTGCCCTTCTCCTTGAAATAGGCTATCTTCTCGGCATCTTGCTTAGCCTGATTGATATGCCCCACGTGGTGTGAGTCGGTATAGTGCTCGCACTTGGTGATGTAGCCGTCGGGTTGTATCACCACCGAGCCGTCGTTGTCGGCCATGCAGTAGCCGGTTTTTATCATGGGTTCATAGGTGTGACGTCTGAACAGTCCCCATCCTTCCAGCTTGTCTTCTATCAGCCGCATCTTCTCCATCAGCAGCCGGCGTTTGTCGTCATTGCACGCCCCCACACGTTTGGCGTTGTCCTCAAACAAGAGATGCAGGTAAGCACTCAGATGCTTATCATCCTTGAAGCGCTCGTGCAGCTCCTCAGCCAACCGCTCCAGGTCGTCGGCATTATGCATATCTATGTTCATGCGGATGCTCACAGCGATGTCAGCCGCCAGCAGGTGGCCGATGTTCTGCATCACCGTCTCATAGGCATTCACACCTTTATATATAAAGGCCTTCACACGGTTGTAGGTCTGCTCCGTGCCGTCGATGGTGATCTGAACGTTTTTCAGGTTCCACAGGTCGTGCGCCTCCTTTACCGTCTCGGCATCCAGCAGAAAACCGTTGCTGGTCATCGTAGAGCTATACTTGACGCCAGCCTCCTTCAGCCGGTTCGCGATGTGGTTGATAACGGGCTTGTTGAAGAGTGGTTCACCACCAAACCACCCGATGCTGACCTCCTCGCCGCCACTGTGCTTGATGATGTATTCGGCCACTTGCTGTGCCGTCTGCTCCGTCATCGGTCTGCGGGCCTGCCCCAGCTCGTAGCAGTAGAAGCAACGGGCGTTGCAGTCGCTGGTGGTCATAACGGTATAGCCCGTGATGTTAGTCTGTTTAGGCTCCATCAATCGGGCCACGTTTCTCAGTTGCAGACTCAGTTGGCAGTCGTCGTGCTCCTCAGGCACCAGGAACCAGTGGCTGATCAGTTCGGGCAGATTGGTGGGGCGTTGTTCAAACACCGCCTGCTCCTCCTGCGACAACAGCACCATCTCTTTGGTCATGTTATGCAGCAGTAGCAGACCGTCGTCAATCGCGGCCTGCACCACGAAGGTCATCAGGCGGTATTTCGCTCCCGCCTGCACCTTCTGTTCGCCCAACAGCTTGAAATAGGGCTTCGCTGGTTCAAATATTGTTTTCATCAATTATTTCAGCGTGATGCACATCAGTGTGAGGTCATCGTTAGGCTCGGCGCCAGCACGATGTGCCTCAACGGCAGATTTCAGTTTTTCGATCACCTCATGCGAACTCATATCCTGAGTGTCGGCCATGAGCTCTAAGAGCCTGGCATTGCCCAAGAGCTGCTTCTGTTCGTTCTCCGCTTCGTTCAGGCCATCGGTGTAAACAAGCAGTTGGTGTCCGCGGATGTCTTCAATGGTCTCGCCCTCGAAAGGATCGTCCTCCCAGAGCCCCAGCGGCTGGTTGTCATACTGCATCTTCAGGAACTCTCCATCGATGACAGGCGCGTTGTGTCCGCAGTTGCAGTAGTCGAGACGGCCCGTGTCAAGATGCAGCATGCCGATAAACATGGTGACGAACATGCCTCGGTCGTTGTTCTCGGCCAGCTCATTGTTCATGCGAACGGCGATGTCAACGGGTGTCATGCCCTCGGTGGCCAGTGTGCGGAACAGACGGGCACTCTGCGACATAAACAGCGAGGCAGGCACACCCTTACCTGAGACATCACCCAGACAGAAGTGCAGCCTGCTGCCCTGCAGCACGTAGCCATACAGGTCGCCGCCCACCTCCTTGGCAGGGTTCATCTCGGCGTACATGTCGAGGCCCTCGTACTCGGGGAAGTCGTTGGGCACCATCGACATCTGGATATCCCGCGCGATGCGCAGCTCGCTCTCGATGCGCTCCTTGGCAGCAGTTGTCTCCTCCAGCTGGTCGTAGGCTTTAAGCAGTTTCACATGTGCCTCGCCCAGGCGATGTTCTGCGCGGCGACGATACCATGTGTATATAATAAAAAAGGTGGTGAGCAGCGCCAGCGCCACCAAAGTGCCTATCCACCGCTGACGGGAGAGTTCTATCTGCTGCTGGGCTATCTCGGCATCCTTCTGCTGTGTCTGATAGACGGTGGCCAGCTCTGCAGCATCACTTGCTTTCTGCTTCGCGAAGGCCGAATCGAGATGTTCAACAATATATGCTGCTACGGCCAGTGCCGAGTCGCGACGACCGGCCTTGTAGTTCGCCTGAAACTTGTTTAACACATAACCGGTGATGTTCTCAAGCGAGGCATCCATACCAAGTTCTGCAAAGAGCTGTTCAAGTCCAACGTAGGCATCGGCAGCCTCGGCGTAACGCCCGGTTTCCAGTAGGAATGCTGCACCGTCGATTTGCCCTCGTAGGGTTTTCGAACTCTCGGTCTTCTGATAATCTGCGATGGCGCGATTGGCCTTTGCCAGATTTTTCTGACCTATTGCCAACTGAGCATGGGCAAGACAGTTTATTGCTACCATTCTATCCACCACCGATGACGGAACGCCATCCAGTTTCAGAAAGATGGCGAGGACGGAATCCTGCCGGTTGTACCACTTCTCTGCGCTCTCGTAATCGGTTGTTTCCCGATATCTGTCAAAGATGTTAAAGGCGCAGACGTAAACGTTGTGGACAGACTGCCAGACAGGATTTTCCACACTAATCTCCTGAAT
>Ga0310690_10003086_pt1 | contig 25676 bp, 35 predicted proteins | sample AusTroGonzalo_MG_2_FD_207661 | JGI IMG/M metagenome (GOLD analysis project Ga0310690, IMG submission 207661) | Bovine rumen microbial communities from tropical cattle in Woodstock, Queensland, Australia - Gonzalo_04 (v2) (version 2) | ecosystem: Host-associated > Mammals > Digestive system >... | reverse complement strand
GTACCAGTGAATTCATTTTGTTTTTCATTTCCAAGGTCTGTAAATTTACCGTTCTTATCGATCATTCCATTTTTATATAAATCGATAATATACTGTATTATTTTCTGTCTTTGTTGTTCTGATAATTGCATATTAAATATCCTCAAATTCATCACTATCATCTAGAAGTTCGGCAGCTTTTTCTAGTGAAGTTTTAGTTTTTTCTATACCATATAATTTACGGTTTAATGCAAGTACTTCTTCAAATTTAGCATCATTGTTTATATAAGTATCGGTAAGTAAAAGGAATAACCAGTTCCATGCGCAACGGTCTTTATCATATAATGTCCATAGTGAAGATGTACATTTGAGTAATTTTGTCATATTATTTTCTTCAATATATCTTCCAATTGGTACATCACCAGCTACGCAATACTTAAAACGAGAACTACCAAAATCTTCTTGTCTTTGTTTTGCAAGTTCTGTAAATTCACCGTTATTAGCAATCATTCCGTTTTTATATAAATCGATAATGAATTGTACTATTTTATATCTTTGTTCTTCTGATAATTCCATATTAAATGTCCTCGAATTCGTTGTCTGCTAATAGTTCAGCAGCATGTTCAAGTTCTGATTGGGTGTATTGGGATTCTGATAACCCATATAGTTTTCTGTTGGTATTGATGAGTTCTACGAACTGTTCATCATCCATTCTTGGTAATCTGGTATGCCAGTACCAGGTACCATCATGACCATCTGCTGAGTTAGTAACCCAAACCATACCATCAAGACGAGAAGCAATGTCTTCTATAGTAGTAGCTTCTTCTAAATTCAATGGACAGTTTGCAAAGAAATCACAGAAACCCCTACCACGTAGACGACGGTTAATAGCGTTTCCTGCATCTGAATAATCGCCATATTTTAAAACCAAGCCTGCATCATACATATCCTTGATGTATTCTGCCATTATCTTTTTTGTATAATCGTTAAGAACCATATTGTCCTTTATATTTCTGTGCTAGATATATAATGAAGTTTCTCATCTTCTTACAGTTGATGCTTGACCTTGGAAGGTTTCCTGCTTCATTATCAATAAGATACTTATTTATGTCCTTTGCACGTTTACCTTTAACGAAGTTAAGGAAAGCTTCTTCATAATATTTGATCTTATGGTAATCCTGACCCAGGTTATACTTTCCGGTATGGGTAAATATGTCATAGGTTATCTTTAATGCCAGGTAGAAATTGTTTTCTATATAATCGTCAAGTACCTTATTATGCTTCGCGATACGTTTCTTCTCTGCTGTTTCGGAAGATGTACTGCCACTGGTCAATTGATCCTTCTTATATTGTTTTATGATATCAGGACGAAGAATCTCACAGGATGATATGACTTCATCATAGAATTCCGAAGCCGGTAACTTATTATAATCTGCCGGATCTATTTCCAGTTCGTCATATACCTTATTACCAAGCGTACTTACGATGTATTCACCTAATTTAATATTCATGTATTATTTATAGATATAAAAAGGTTACCTTCTTTTACGAGGGTAACCTGATTTCTTATATATTTTAAATATTAGCCGTTAAGACGATAACCTTGTTTCTTAAGGAATTTCTTAGCTTCATCCAAGGTCGGTTTACGATTCTGCTTGATGAAGGATTCATCAAAGTCGATACCGTCATTATCATATGCGATATCATCTTCCGGTTCCGTAATGTTCGAAGCCTGGTTTTCAAGCTGGATTTCGATTGATTCAGCGAATTGCTTACAGAGTTCACGTGCTTCAGAGAAGTCAAGGTTACGTGTTGCCGGATTATCAATCATCTGACCAATGTAAGAACAAATAGTCTTGATGTATTCGCGATCGTCCAATGCATCGATAGAATCCTGCATCTGACGTGCCTGTTGTATTTGATCCATGGAAATATTCATAATAATTCTCCTAAAATATATTGTTTTATATAATATTTATAATAAAAACCGGAAATCCTTAATGGATAACCGGTTTATGGGGTTATTATGGAGAAATAATATTAAACTGCAACAGGGAACTTAATTCCTGGATGAGACTGGTAATCAAGTAACTCGAAGTCGGTATACTTCCAATCCCATATAGTCCAGTTTGGATCCGCCGCGTTAAGAATTTTAACGGAAGGTTGTTCCAACGGGGTACGCTTTAACTGTTCCTTGACACCTTCAATCTGATTGACATAGATATGTGAATCCGCGAAGAAACCAATAACCTTACCTGGTTTCATCTTAACCTGCTGACAGATAAGGGTAAGTAACATAGCGTACGATGCCAGGTCATATGGTACACCTAACGGAAAATCACTTGACCTTTGGTTCCACAATAGATCCACGTATCCATCATTGGACAGTAACTGGAAACAATAATGACAAGGAGGCAGCGCCATTTCACCAAGTTGCTGTGGGTTCCACGCGGAAACAAGCATTCTACGATCGTTTGGATTCGTCTTTAACGTCTCAATGACATTCTTCAGTTGGTTGATTCCAGAGTCATTAAAGTTGTTCCATTGGTACCCATAGATCTTACCCAGGTCCTTTTCCTCAAGCATTTTCCGTTTGGATTCTTCATCGTTACCATAGGGTACCTTAGCCGGGTTGGCCCATTCATCCCAAATATGGCAATTACGTTCCTGGAGGAATTCCTTATTGGCTATACCCTTAATGAACATTTCAAGTTCAGCGCAGATGTTTTTGAGACCCATCTTCTTGGTAGTCAATAACGGAAACTTCCCTGTTGACATGTCGAACTCGATCATGGATCCAGAGATGGAAAGTGTATCAATACCTGTACGGTTATGCTTAAGCTTTCCTTCCTTTAATATTCTATCTAATATATCAAGATATTGCTTCATATATACCAAATATAGTAATTAATTCTCGCTAAACATTGCTTTAAGAATTTCTACTGGAATTTCTTCCTTAATGATAGGTGTTTCACGTAATGCTAATCCCAAATCATTTCTGATATCGTCTGGATTACGATACTTATTACCGTCATTGACCTTAATCTTAATCTTGTTTATCATCTTGGATTCGTCAAAGTACTTATGGAAAAGTGCCTGTTCTTCTTCCTTGCGGTTAAAATCATGGGACAAACCGTCATCAACCATCATATCGAAGTTATCGGTGTACAATAGAATGAAGACAGTGTTTGCCACAGACTGTGCGAATTCTTCTTCCATTGTTGTCAACCAATAGGTAGAATACTTCCTGTAGATTGGCGCGTATACGAATTCATCGATATGACCACGGTTATATACCAAGTTATCATTCTTCATAAGATTGACGAAGTAGTCACAATATTCCGTTTTTGAAAACGTAAGTGGATCTACATCCTTTGGCGGTTTCGTTAAGTGAATCTTCTTATGAGTCGGAAAGTTATTTTCAATGAAGGTATCTTTCCCGATTCGATCGATACCCATTACTACATAATTCATTTTCCTTGTTCCTTATAATTATTATATAGTTCTATAAAGCTATCATAGAGCATATCTTTATGTTTAGAATCTAATTCAACTTGTTCCAAGTAGTTCTTGAACAACGTGATTATATTAAGGTTTTCTGTATCGATGACCTCAGTACAATCATCTTCTGCTGGGAGGTAATTGATATTGACCGGATATGCAGGACCCATCTTTTCCAACTTATTAACCAAGTCAGTAATCTTTTTCGTCTGGTCAGCGTATTCAGCTGGAATATCTATATCGACAACGTTACCTGGTACCATTGTTGTATTAATGTCAGGATAAACATGTCTAGTGAACTTGATGGAAACTTTGTTTTCAATTACAGTACGTTCGCCAGTAGCTATGTCTAGTATATGATAACCTCTAATGCCGTTACGGTCAATCCTGGTCAGTTGATATGGTGCACCTAGGTATGTAACAGACTTACCTGGTTCGAACTGCCTGTGAATGCCGTTATGGTAATGTCCTGAGTAGACCGCATCTATATGCTTTAATAATTCTTTAGCTACAAGTCCTGATTCAGAAAGACGACCACCGCCCATATCGAAACCAACTATGTCCGCGTGACAGAAACAATAGTCATACTTACCAGTAATAAGGTTTTCCTGCTTATAATCCACGATCCACGGTTGTACCAAGATCTTCTTTCCGTCAATGGTTAAAGATGCTTGATTCTCATATACTGTAACCTTAGGTAACAGATCCAGGATCTTTAAAGAGTTAATACCTGTATCTGTTGTTAGGTACATGTCATGGTTTCCGACTATAATGTTGATATCGAAATCTCTTAAGGTGTCCTTGAATAACTCGATAACCTTATTGATGGTCATGGTATTAATGGTCTGCCTGGTATCGAAAACGTCACCAAGAATCCATATGGTATCAATACCAGCTGCGTTAAGTTCCGGAACGAATTGTTCTTTGAAGAAACGTAACTGGGATTCCATAAAGGTAGGGTCTGCTTTCTTGATTCCAAAATGCAGGTCTGCTATCATTGCTATTTTCATTAATTGCCTTTAACTGCATTTTTAAATTCTTCAATGGTAACGTCCTTGCCATCAATCCTTGGCCAAATATAGAATTTAACAGGATCGCTATAGACCATCTTGTATTTAAATTCAATTTTTGTTCCAGGAAGGAAGAATGATGTTACTTCCATTGCGAATGGATCTATTTCAGTGCATTTGAACCCTGATTTCTCACAGTAAAGAATTGCATCAGTTCTACATACTTCTTGCCAATTATTACCCATATTTAACCTCTAATATACTATAATCATGAACTTTTTTAATTTCAATGGTACTTGTCATTTGTATCTTAAGTTCATTAAGCTTATGTGATATGATATATATACCAAGCTTTTTCTTGTTAAGTTGAATCAAGTTATGTAACGTAGCTACGAATTGTTCGATTCCAGACTGGTCAATATTCTGATCCAATAACTCGTCAATGAAGAGAATGTTACATGACCAGTTAGATATTTGTCTACTAATATCAAAGAATGCTAATAGGATGGACATGTCGATTCTAGTACGTTCACCAGATGAATAGCTTGAGTACGTTCTTGGAACCATATTGGTCGTCATCGTTTCCGTCATGGTCTCGTCGAATTCTATTATGGTATTCTTCAACTCGAACTTTTTAAGGTATTCATTTACTGATTTATTAAGGACCTTAACCAGTTTCTTAAAGAAATATGTCTTAATACCATCGTCACCCAATAGTTTTATTAACTGTGTATCGATTAAGATCTTTTCCGTTAAGAATTCAATGTCCTTATTAAGTACTTCACACTGACTACGTAACTTGTTAAGCTTATCTACATATACATCAACAGATGCTGGACAGACCTTGGTAGATTCTTTTTCCAGGTTCTGTTTAGCTCTATTAAGTTCCGTTTCTAATGTGGACCTAGTAATTTCTTCAGTACGAGCTTTATCACGTATGGTTTGTATAAAAGATTGCTTGTCCTGATAAGCTTTAACTTCAGTATTATAAGCATTATACTTTTCCATTAATGAAGGTAATTGTACCTTTTCCATGTCCTTTTTCTCTGCGATCATTTCCTCGATATGCTTTCTGGCATGACCTTCATCTAATGGAGAATTACATACAGGACATAGACGTGACTTCTTAAGCTTGGATAATGTATTATTAATGGTATCGATAATGGACTGTACCTTGCCGATTTCCATGTTAAGTGATTCCCCGATGGTTCTATCTGGGATGGACCCTATTTCTTCGGTGAGTTCCTTAATCTTGAATTCAGCCAGGAGTACATTACTGGTACGCTTATCAATTTCCTTTTGGTACTTATCGATGTTTTCCTGGATAGTTTTAATGTTGGTGTCCTTTACTTCATTGAAGGATGCTATATACTTTTTCATGTTTTCTATATAGGATTCGTTATCTTCAATGGAATTGGTAACGCCGCGTAGCTCGGTTGTTTTAAGATCCAGCTCGGTATTGTTAACCGTTTTCCGTTTCTTGACGTCCTTGCACATTAATCCAAGTACATCTATATTAAAGATGTTTTCAATTAAGGCACGTTTATCACCTATAGATAGACTGAGGAATGGTTTGTTATTAGTAACAGCGACAGCTACAATGTTCTTGAAAAGTCTTAAGTTAATACCTAAAAGCTTATCAATTTCATCTTGGTTAAGCTTCTTGGTGGATAACATGTCCATTTCCTTTCCGTTCTTGTATATCTCGAAGATAGCAGGTTTTAATCCACGACGAATCATGTACAAGTCCGTACCGATCTTAAACTCACATGTTACCTCAAGACCTTTACCATTAGTTGTATTAACTAATTCTGATAATCTTATATCACGATATGGTTTACCGAAAAGGACAAAGGTTAATGCATCTAGGATAGAAGACTTACCGGATCCATTAACTGCTTTGATGGTATTTAATCCGGTTTGGAAATCTATTTCCGCGCCAGAGGCACCATAAGACATGATATTACAAAATGACAACTTTTTGAATTCTACAAACATATATAAAGTAAATATAGAAAATTTTATGGTTTGTGTAAACTTTTGTAAATATTTTGAGTATTTTAAGAAAATACAGAATAATTTTATGGTTATTTCTTGCTTAACCATAATTTTTTATATTTGAATCTATATTTAATTAAGTAGAAATAGTCAGAATTTCAAAAGATTATATATAGTATAGACAGCAACTGGAGTTGAGAGATACTCGATGCAAAGAAGTCTGGAACCAGAGTGGTCTTCCTAAAGGACGTGGAATATCGTTCGAGGCACCTAACGGGTCCAGCCAGGGATGTTGGAGATGGCAGACATTGCAAGAAACCCCTGAAGCCCATCGTCGAAGACGGAAGTAGCGATTCCGTTAGATAAGCCGCCATTGGCAGTATAGGATGTAGCTGGTGTACAGGATGACCGACCCATAAGCCTATATGTAAGTCCACGAGAGTTGACAGCAGGTATGTTGTCTAGTCTATTCGTTCCTGAATAGGCTTGATGTCTCTTGCAAGTCTATTAACGTCGAGGCTATAGATAATATTTAATATCATATTTAAACAGGTTTAATTAAAGCATTTAATAAAATACTTAACTAAGATCTAAGATCTAAAAGTACTAAGCCGTTGCCTAGCTAGAAATAAAGTACTGTTTAAATGGGCAAAGGAATACTATACTCATTTTAAAATCTTCCCGAAAAATTGTATTATAAATAGAACATATGGGATTCACTAGTCTAGTATGTACATATCTTTATGGATCATTCGCTGTAATTAAAACAGCATTAACAGGTTATTGTAACGTGGCAAAGAACCTGTTAAAACGTATTGATACAGTCGTTTCAACCTTAATGACAATGGTAAATTACCTTATAAATGCCACTATCAGAACCGTTGTTAACCTGGTAAAACAGTATGAAAAAGAACTGTTTGACCTGTTATATAGTGCAGTTTTTGGTACAGATAAGTCTTTCTGGTGTAATAAATTGTGGAAATGTGCTGCTTTATTGGCTGAATTACTTGATTCCGATTCCTGGTTAAACCAAAAGGTACGTTCCTATTTAGATTCGCGTTGCAAGTCTACAAGCACGTTGGACACGATGGATCTTATTAGTCAATCCATTACGGACTTTACAGCATTCCAACAGACCGTATGTGCCGCAGGTTTTTCCATTGAATTTGGCATATCGTACATTAAAAAGCTTTTTGAATGGTGTGCAGATATAATAATGTCATTTTATAATTTCTTGAATCGTAATACCAGGAAACTAAAAATACTTGTAGAAGGTTATCTTAATACCGTCATTGACTGGGGGATCATGGATTACCTTGACAAGCTTATATCATTCTTTACCTGTGCATTCGATGACAGTTATTCTTGTTCTGAAATAGCCACAGCATCTAATTTCTACCAGGACTGTTTATCCAAACTTAAGTTGGAAAAGAATGGCCAGGGCTATGACGTTTCCCAGGAATTCAAGAATGCGGTATATGGTGGATTGGATGGCGCTATAGTAATGTGCAGTAATTTAAAGGAAGAAATCGATGCTGCATATGCTAAATGTATTGACCCGAATAAGCTGAAATCGGCTAATGCGGCATACAACCTTAGTAAAAACATATTCCCAGGCGGTATGTCCTGGACAGATTTAAAGGAAGGCAACTGGAAGAATAACCACATGGTTAAGAAGTTTAAGTTGACAAAGGATGCCTTTATTCAGGCTTGGAATTCCTATAAACCAAATGACGGAAAGACGTTCAAGGAATTGATTGATGGTACCATAATTGATCAGGAAGGTAATATATATGTCAAGGAAGGATGTAACTATGTATTACTTAACCCTTACATGCCAGAATCGTCCAGGGAAGAAACTACGCAGGATTATAACGTTTCCGGTCCTACCAATAACGGCGCCATGTTATGGAACAATGAAATAATCTCTGTAACAGATGCTGCCATAAGGATTGTCAAGAATGACCCCGAAGATGAAAAGATGATTACGGAATGTCGTACATTATATGAATTCATCAATGACTGGAAGCATAACCCGGATGGTGTCATCAGATATGCCACACAAAAGATATAAATAATAAGATTTCAAATCAAATATATAAAGAGGTTCAAAAATGAGTGATTACAGTGTTGAAGAGATATTACAGGCTAAGCGAGTAGCAAAGGAAGCAGGATATAGTGTTTCCTTGCCTGATGATCGTATAGAACAAGCAAAGAATATTGCCAAGGCTAATGGTTATAATGTCCGTAAGGTAGAAGACCCTACAGAGATTGCACTACAAGTTGCTAGGGAACATGGTTTCCAGGTTGTACCGCCGAATCCTAATCAAACGCGTACTACCCCGACTCCGGCTCCACGACAGAACGTACCACCAGCACAGCCAAAGCCGCAAAAGAAAGAAGATCCTTATGCAGGGTATTCTTGGTCGGAAAGACAGGCTGCTAAATACCTTTAATTCTTTAGTTATTTTTAAGTAAAAAGCTCTCATTTTCTGAGAGTTTTTTGCTATTATAAATAATATATGATGAATAACAGAAATAATCCGCCAGAGCCACCAGAATGGAATGACCCAAGTCATATCCCTCATTTTCCTGATTGGCCAAATGTTCCGTATGCTGATTGGCCGCGTACACGTTTCCATCGTTGGAATGATAGTGAGCCTGCTAATGTACAACCATGGTGGCAGGATTGCTGTGAACCTTTTGATGACCCTTGCATTTGCGTAACGAGCGCAGACGCTGAGTTATGGAATAGTTATTCCTCACTTAGTGGATTAACGGGATTTGAACCTGAAACAATTTCTGCTGCAGTATCTTCTTATAGCGCTATAAGTGCACAGTTAGAACAATTCAGCGGCTGGGATGATTTAAAATATGGTTATGATGTACTCTCTGCCAATTCCGGAATGTGGAATTCCGCAGGGTATGTACCAGGGATCCTTAGCGCCATTTCCGCGTTAGATGCCAAGAAGCTTGATGCATCTGGTGTCCATGTTTGGACTGACAGTGAAAAGCTTGCCCATGATGCTGGTGCATATGGTAACTTCAGCGGAACGATTGTTGGTGTCGGTACGTATGAAAGACCGTTAAGACTTTCCCCGTATGCAATTAAAGCTATAAGCATCGTTGATCAAGCAACTGATGGTTATAAGACTGGATTAGTAAATACTGATACAGCAAGTGCTATGATACGTGATATTGACACGTTGAATGATAATATGGCTGACCTTGCTGGTTCTGTTTCCGGAAACAGGAAATTGATCGAGTGGATTCTTAACCACATGGGTGAAATGGGAATGTCCGCGATGTGGGAAAATAAGAAAGTTACTTTAGAAGAATCAGAAGCTAACCCTGCGATCTTCTATTACTGGGATGAAACTGACCCTCCTAATAACTAATATAAATAATTATAAAGGAGTAAGGAAAATATGGAAGATTTATTAACCACAGCATTTCAGTCCGGTAACGCAACGGCAATATTATCAGGTGTAATTGTTTATTTGATTGTCTTTTTACAGAGAAAGAATACAGCAGCTACACGTGATGATAGCATATCAGGTCTTAAGAAGGAGATTGATGACCTTAAGAACAGTAAGCTATTGATGCAGAAGGATATTGATTTCCTAGTACATGAAAATAGCGGTATTAAGGAAGATATTAAGGAAATCAAGGGTACTCTTCAACAGATTGCTGTTTCTATTGCCGAAATTGCAGTACAATATAAAGAATTTAAAGAAAATAACAAGAAAAGGTAATTAATCATGCAAAGTCTTAAAGAATATATGGTAAATGAGTCCTCAGAGTTTAGCTCTATGGAAAACAATCCATTAATCTATATCTTGGTAATCCCAAAGGTTCTCAATGGGGACATTGATGTCATCAAGAAGGATGAGATCATTAAGAATGTTATTGGTGTAACGGAAAAGTTCATTAAGGATAACCTGGATGCTAATACTATTAAGGTATTGAAGAATGCATATAGACCAGCATCTGTTATGGATGTCTTTAAGCTTTCCAAAAACTATAAAGCTACCTTTGATAACTACATGGCTGACCTCAAGTCCATAGTATGTAACGAAGAGACTAACTTTATGAAAGCCATTAATATCAGTAAAAAGTTTGACGAGCTATTAAGCTCTCCGGAATATCAACTTTATAAAAATACGCTCTAAAAATATTTTTATAAATAATAAAGATATATAAAGGAAAAGAGAATTATGAAAAACAGAGAAGATATTGAATTCAAGAAGTGGAAGAAATCCCACAAGCTTAACGAAGGTTTCCTTGACGGGGAAGAAGAGAAGCCAGTAACAGCTGACGATACTACCGGTCAGGAAGAAACAAAGGAAGAGAACAAGGAAGAAGGTGATGCTTCTTTAGAAGAACCATCTGATGACATCGATATTTCCGAAGAACCATCTGAAGACGGCGACGAAGATTCATTTGGTGAAGACGATTTCCCTGATGAAGGTGAAGGCGATAAGGAAGGTGAAAACACTGAAGACTTCAAGGAAGGTGATGACAAGAAGGAAGATGATGGTGTTAAGGATGAACCGGAAGGAACATCTGAACTCAAGGACATCCTTGCAACCCTTACTACAGCAATTCAGACATTGACTGATAAGGTTGATAACCTCAATACTGAAAAGGAAGAAGGAAGCGAATCCGAAGGTGGTGAAGCTGAATCTACTGAAGACTTCGGCGGTGAAGATGATTTCGGCGGCGAATCTGAAGGTAGCGACGATTTCGGCGGTGAATCTGAAGGTGGTGACGACTTTGGTTCTGAAGAAGGTGGTGAATCTTCTGAAGGTGGTGAAGGTGAATCCTCTGAGAGTGGCGAATCCAACGAAGGTGGTGAATCTTCCGAAAGTGGTAACGAAGGTGGTGAAGAATCTTCTAATGAGGAAGAAGAAGCTCCAGCTGACGAAACCAAGTCAGAAGCATTTAATAAGTTCTCTAAGAAAGGCCAATATTTAAGTGAAAAGTCCGATTATATTATCGGTAAGCTCTGGAATTCCAGATACGATTTACTTGAAGAAGGAATTATGACTGCAGTCCGTGCTAAGATCCGTCAAAAGATTGAAGCTGCTAAGAAGCAGATTAAGCTCGAAGCTGCAAAACGCTAATCCATGATTGTTCCTTTATATATTTGATAACCGGGTCACAAAACCCGGTTTTTCAATTAAGATAATCAGAAAATAATTATAATTTCAATTTAATTAAGCAAAATTACTATATTTTGCTTTAGTTTTTAATATACAAAAGGAAAAAATATGTCTAAAGAAATATTGTTTGATGTACAGGCACGCGAAAAGATTATGCAGGGTGTTAATGTCCTTGCAGATTCAGTTAAGGTAACTTTGGGTCCTTCCGGAAAGAATGTTATGATTGCCAATGGATCCAGCGCGCCAACAGTAACGAAGGATGGTGTTACTGTCGCTAAGTCTATTGAATTGGAAGATGCTTTTGCCAACCAGGGTGTACAGATGCTTAAAGAAGGTGCACAGAAGACTAATGACATTGCCGGTGATGGAACGACTACTGTTACCGTATTAACCCAGGCTATTGCACGTGAAGGATTGAAGAATATCGCTGCTGGTGCTAACCCAATGGAAATTAAGACTGGTATCGATAAGACTGTTGCTGCTATTGTTAAGAAACTTGATGAGATTTCAATTAAGGTAACAACCACTGAAGCTGTCGCTCAGGTAGGTACCATCTCGGCAAATGGTGATACGGAAATTGGTAACATGATCGCCAACGCAATGGAAAAGGTTGGTCAGGATGGTGTTATTACTGTCGAAGAATCCAGGACCGCTGATACTGTTCTTGATGTCGTTGAAGGTATGCAGTTTAATAATGGTTATCTTTCTCCATATTTTGTTACTAATCCAGAGAAGATGGAAGTAGAACTTGATAACCCATTGATTCTTCTTTATAACCATAAGATTTCGTCTGTCCAAGATATTTTGTCTCATCTTGAATTTGCTAATGCTAATAAGAGAGCAATTCTTATTATTGCTGAAGACGTTGATTCGGAAGCATTAAGTACGTTGGTCATTAACAAGATGCGTGGTGCTATTAAGGTTTGTGCAGTTAAGGCTCCTGGTTATGGTGATTCCAGAACGAATAACCTTAAGGACATTGCTACTGTTGTTGGTGGTGAATTGATTAGCGATGAATTAGGTATTAAGCTTTCCGACGCAGATCCACAGTGCATGGGTACAGCAAAAACTGTTAAGATCACCAGGGATTCTACGACCATTATTGAAGGCGCTGGAACTAAGGAAGATATTGAACAGTTAGTAGCTCAGCTTAAGAATCAATTAAGTGAAACTGATTCCGTTTATGAAAAAGAAAAACTCCAGCAGAGAATTGCTAAGCTTGCAGGTGGTGTTGGTGTTATTAAGGTTGGTGCAGCAACGGAAGTTGAAATGAATGAAAAGAAGGACCGTGTTGATGATGCACTCCATGCAACCAAGGCTGCAGTTGAAGAAGGTATTGTTGCTGGTGGTGGTACCGCATTGGTCCGCGCAACAGAAATGATTAAGGATTCCGTTAAGTTTGATAACGAGGATCAGCTTACTGGTGGTAAGATTGTATTCCGCGCCATTGAAGAACCATTAAGACAGATTGTTGCTAATGCAGGTAAGGAACCATCCGTTATCCTCAATAAGGTTAAGGAACTTTCCGGAAACCAGGGTTACGATGCACGCGCTGATAAGTTTTATGATCTCGTTGAAAATGGAATTATTGACCCTGTTAAGGTTACTAAGAACGCATTGAAGAATGCATCATCTATTGCATCGATGATTCTCACAACCAATTGTATCATTGTTGAGAAGAAGGAAGAAAAACCTGAATTGCCTCCAATGCCAATGGGAATACCTGGAATGATGTAAGGTGACTGAATAAAAAGTTTTTCCTTTTACCCGCTTACGAATGTAAGTGGGTTTTTTATATTATATTAAGTATGGCGAATGAATCTTTCAAGGAGTTAATGCAATGCATTGAAGAAGAGACTGATAAGCGTATTAAGGAATTAAATGGTATTAGGCAAGATTTTCTCAAGTATGAATCTTGGATAAATGAGTTAAGCGAAAACTTCCCTGAAGAAGAACTCTATCCAAAACTTGAAAAAGGTAGCTTGTTATACATTACCTTTCCATTCCATTCTTACAGAGAGTCATTAGGAATTAATGTTAAAATTCTGTTAAGACTAATGTGTGATGGAAATGTGTATGCATCTTATGATGATACGACACAAATGGTTATGTTTCCAAGCAAGTCCAAGTTACATAGAGATAAAGCCAAAATGCTATGTTCTAATTTAGTTAAGTATTTTGATTTAATTGAATCAGAATCTGTAACTAAAGAAGATATCGGATATTCACTTAAGACGTTTAAAGATGTTAAATCATTAATTATCTACTTAAAAACCATTAAGGATTCTATTAAGGACGATAACTATGCGGCATTAAAAGTTTACTTCGAAAATGAACGAACAGAACGTTTATTAAGAGAAATTACAGACTGTTAACAAATTACACAATTTATTAACAGTTTACTAACAATTTTCATCACCAAGGTTAACTGAATAGGCGGTTCATTATAAGAACTATTTACATATAAACAACAATTAACTATATTTAGAATTATGATTAAGGTTAAAATTCATGCTGGTGACACTGATAGCGAAGCAGTTGTGTGGTCTGCTAAATATGTAATGGACAGATCAGGTTCTTCAGCATATTTGTATACTGGATTAGACGAAAGTAATCACATAAAGATCGAACGCGGCAATATTGTAACTATTTTGCCGTTGTCTGAAGATGATACCGAAGAATCGCGAATCAAGATTTATGGTAATGGCGATTTAAAGAATTTATGTGAAACAATCAAATGTTCAATGGTTTGGAAAACATACGACCTTAATGTAAACAATTTGGTTACTTTTAGACAAATTTCTGAAATTTGTACTCCAGCTTTTAGTGCCAATATTATGAGTCTTGAACGTGATTCTGAATATATTTATTCAAGAGGTGCTAACTCGTTGTCTGATAAGATTTATAATGATGGCCGTGTTAAGACTGGACTTATTAAGAATGTTACGATTGGCAGAAAAACAATTCTGTTGGTTGGAGGATTCAAGGATTTTCCAGTGAGACCTATGACTGAACGTGCGTTGCATGAATTTGCAACGATTGTCAATAACTATTTCCCTGGTTAATTGAAAAAATATAATTCGATTAAGAATGGTTACAATTTAGTTTCTATTAACTATATTATAGTTGTTAACCAACAAGAGGTATTAAAATGACAGGTGACGAAAGAGATTTTATTGAAGCAGTTAAGCGTGCATATCCGGACGCTACAGATATTCAGCGTGCAGAAAAAATTATTGCTGACCTCCCGGGCGATGCGACTGATCCGGTTGTAGAAGACAGACGTTCCAAGAAAGCCATTTCACAACTTAACAGAATTACAGATTTGAGCAAGTTCAGACGTCGTGTCAAAGCCTTTATTGATAAAGGTATTAAGGTTGATTTCAGTAAATGTAAAGTTTACGAATCCTATACTACTGTTGAAGTTACAAATTACCTGAATAGCATGGCACGAAACACTGCAGAAATCATGTCGCCTGTAGCATTTGATTTTGGTGCTGAACTTGTTCTGTAAGGAATATGAAAACCGTATTATCTGAAACATTTATAAAAAACATTGTGTTGGTTGATGATAGCGAGTGCGCCTCAGGGCGTGCTCGTTTTTGGCATGATCTAGCAAACTTCATGTCATCACAGTTAATTGCATTTATTCAATTTGACAAAAAACCAAAAGAGTCGGCTGCATTCTTTCAACGACAGTCATTGCAGGTTGATAGAATTTATTTACCAGAAGAAATTGCAGAAATTAAACTAGAGGGTTCCGGTGCAGAAACCAGGGGTACAATCAGGTTCGTTGATGATTTGAGTTTTGCAATATTCTTGCATGAAACATCCCATTATTACCATATAGCCAAAGATGAAGGAAAGTTTTTGGCTCCAACAATAAAAGCGCCTAAAAAGTTATTGACTAAAAGCGGAGCGCATCATCAAGATTATACTGTTGATTTTGAATATGAAGCAGGATATAGATCTTTAATGTACTCACGGTTATATAATTTATTTCCGTCAAATAATAGGACTGTTCTTGAAATGAATCTAAAGAACATGCTGAATTATATAACAATTTTAAATAGGGAAGATTTTGTAGGATGTGACCCAGAGGTTTGGAAACGAAGGGTAAAGGAATGGCCAAGCAGTATACAGTCGTTTGATGAAATATCTGATTACATGACTGTTGTCTGATTAAAATTTTGTTTATTCACAATGTTTACATTTGTTCTGTTTTTAACTATATTATAAGCATAAACAAGAGGTTAAATCTTATGAATACAAGAGAACAAGTTGAACTTATGGAATCTGTGAAAGCAAACTACTGCTTTAAGCATAAGATTCCGCTTTCTCAGCTTAAGAATCATCCTGAAGCAACAGCTGAATTAACCAAAGCATATATTAGAGGCATTCGCGCCTAAAAGGAGTCATAAATGACACAAGAAGAAGCAATCAACGCCCGTGAAATTCTGTTGGCCGAACAGCGCAAGGTTCGCCAGGCAATCAAGATCTTGAAGTCGGAATCGATTATTCCGTGTGCTGGTATCTCGATGGCAATCGGTCAGTATAATCGTCGTCTGCATGAAATCGACGATGAAATTCGCACTATTGCAGACCAGTATGCACTGACTCTGCAGGATCAGGAACAGGCATGCGAAGTCGAATTCCAGATGGCTGAACCTGAACAGGCACAGCCTACTGTCCCTGTGGAAACTGCTGTAACCATGCCGGTTGAAGAATCTACGGTCAGTGTCGCAGAACCTGATCCGCAGCCTCAGACGTCTGCTGGCCAGGTTGACCTTTCTCAGTTTAGCGAAAAACAGATTGCTGATGCACTCGTTCAGATCGCTACTCTGTTCGGTATCAAGCACTAAGGAGTAAAAGATGCGTAGAAAGTTGGTGATTACCATTGATACTGATGAAACCGCAGAAAACACTGGTTTCGGTGAATTGATGGATAACCTGCAAGATATGTGTCAGGAACAGGCAAATGAATTGGTAGCTATGGACGCACTGGAACATGGCTACTACTTTAGTGTCTATGATCCATCGAAGAATAATGTGGTGGTTGATTCTCACTGGGAAGCTGAAGATAAATAATTCATCCCAGGGGGTTTACAATCCCTACATAATTTACTATATTTAATCTGTAAACAATTAAAACAGACTGCATAAAGAAGTTCCTATTTTTCATTATAAATTATAGCAGACTTACTTCTCGCGGTCACCAATTTGCGAAAATCAAAAAATAACCATTATAAATAAAAATATGAAGATGATTAGAAAACAAATAAGAAAACAAATACAAGGCATAAGAAAACCTTGGTTTGTGTTTGTATACTAGTTATCTCCTATTTGTTATAGTGTTTAACTTTTGAGATTTCAGTATACAACATACTGGAATCTTTTTTTATGCCCTGGTAGCTCAGCTGGATAGAGCAGTTGCCTTCTAAGCAACGGGTCACAGGTTCGAATCCTGTCCAGGGTACTCCTTTGGGGTATAGCCAAGCGGTACGGCAGGGGACTTTGAATCCTCTATTCCCTGGTTCGATTCCAGGTACCCCAACGAACATGGGTCAGTAACTCAGTTTGGTAGAGTACTACACTTTTAATGTAGGAGTCGTGGGTTCGAGCCCCACCTGACCCACTCCAAATGGACATGTAGCTCAACTGGTCAGAGCAGCGGACTCATAACCCGCCGGTTCACAGTTCAAGTCTGTGCGTGTCCACGAACTTCCCGGCGGCAATGTCCGATGGTATCAGGCGATGTGGCTTATATCCATGTGTGTGGGGGTTCGAATCCCTCCCTCCGGATAGATGACTGAGAAGAAATTCTCGGTCATTTTTTATTTAAGACTTAGCCATAAATTATTATATTATAGACATGACGACAAGAACATTTGCAACTACTAAAACTGAACAAGTTAAAAAAGAACGTGGCGCTATTCGATATGCTATCTTTGATACGATTGAAAAACACGGTTTAATTAATGGAATAGTAAATTGCCGTGGAATTGAATCAATGTATCAAAATGCTGAAGGAATCCGAATGGATCCTGATATTGCACGATTAATCGCAGTTAATGATATGACAATCTTTACTCTTTGTTCTGGTCATGTTAATCAAGATGGAACGGAGATTCCAGAAATGACAATCAATGGGATTCCTATTGAAGATTCTGAATATTTTTGGAAGAAAATTAATAAGATGAGTGTTGGACAGGAGAATTATGTAATTTTTCATGTTCAGATGCTCACAACAGGAATTGATTTGCCTTCGGTTAACAGTATTGTTATCTTAGGTGACAAGAATGAAACAGATCTCTTTCAGAGCATCATGAGAGGATGTCGTGTTGACTGGAATAATCCAGAAAAGAAAGACTATGAAGTTTATTGCTATGTAGATGGCGAAACACGTTCTTACATGGAAAACTTTATCAACACAATTGACAAGATTGGTGGGCCAGAATTGATTGACGCATTCAGCAATGATGTTCTTCAAGGAGAAACGACCCCAGAAAATAATCCGTTGTTCACCGAGCTTTTAAAAACCAAGACAGGTTATAAGAAAGTTATCGAAGACTATAAAAAGATAGTAAACTGTGCAGAATATCATAATCGGGCAGACCGTATGGCTGCATTGCAGTTGCAATTGATGACTTACATGAGTGAAGGTAAGCTTGATGCCTTCTATCAGCTGCAAGCTATGATGCGTACTGAAATAGTTAAATAATTCTATTATATTTTACATTTTTAGAATTATTTTCTATATTTAATGTATCAACCAAAGGAAAAGGAATGCCTGTAAAGAATACAAAGAAAATTGAACCTGAGCATCGTATGTCTAATCTTCCGATGTTTTTGAGTAAAATTCAAGATGCACTTGATACACAAATTATTGCACTTAAAAATAAGACAATTCTTGTTATCAGAGAACTTGATGTTGCTCTTATGCTTGCAGTACAAAATAAAGTTATTTATATAACAGATGATGCAAAGTGTGCTGAGATTTTCCGTAAAAATACTGATGCAGGTATGGGTAATGATGACACAGTTATCCTTATAAATAAATGGACGAATAAATTAAAGTTTACAAAGGTATTTGAAAAAATGGGAATGAAGTTTGATGCAGCTATCATGAATCCGCCATACGACAGGAATCTGCATCTCAAGATTCTTGAAGCAGTTATTCCACATGCAGAAAAAGTGGTTAATATTTCGCCCGTCCGTTGGCTGCAAGATCCGTTTGCACCGTACTCCACTCGTAGCGATTATTGTAAGTTCGAGGATTCTATCTCTAAGAAGATTGAATCTCTTGACGTGATTCCTGCAGATAAAGCAAGAGAATTGTTTGATGCTAACATGGCAATGAATTTAGGTATTTATGTATGTGGTAATGGCGGGTATAATTATAATCATAATGATTCTTTAATTACAAAAATTGTTGAAAAAACATTAAGAAATTCTTGGCGTCCATATAATCAAAAAGAATTTTATAAAAGAAATTGTATTCAATTAAAACCTTATGCAATAAATGTTGGTGCAATTAACGGTGATGTACATATAATTATGTCAAAAAATTATGAACATCAAATTACGGTTGGTTTATCTGCTAGAGCTACTGTATTTAATGGCGGTAGTGGAATTGACGCTACACATTTTGAATTTTCCACAGAAGAAGAACGAAAAAATTTTTGGGCATGTTATAATCATAAATTTATGTTATGGTTAATTTCTTTATGGAAAGTTGATCCTAGAATCTATGCTAATAAAATCCCGTATTTTGGCGATTACAGTCATTCTTGGGACTATGCTGACTTCTTTGCCTGGTTCGAACTCACAGAAGAAGAACAAGCGAGAGTCATGCGGGAAATCGCAGAGATGCATGCAGAATAAGGTTTACTGAAAGAAAAAACTAGAAAAGATGTGATTTACAAAGTCACATCTTTTTTCTATATTATAATATGTAAACAAGAGGACATTAAAATGACAATCGAATTGAGACCACATCAAAGAGAAGCAGTTGAATCTTGTAAGATTCATTGCTATGGAACAATAACTGATACATGTGGAGCCGGTAAAAGTTATGAGGAGGCTGAATTAATTTTTGATGCCTTTGATAATGGAGCTAAGGTTGTCTGCTATGGTGCTCATAGGTTATCGCTCATCCTGCAACAAAAACGAAGTCTACTGAAATATGGAATTAACCGTGAAGGAAATCATTATCAGTGGAATACAGATCAGAAAGACTTCACTATTCTTGAAGTGAGTTCTGCCGATAGAGACCATGATTCGACTACAGAAATCAATAAGATTTATTCTGCTATCGAACATGCACAGCAGACTGGTGAAAAACTTCTTATCTACTTTTGTTATGCAAGTGCAGAACGGCTTTATAAGGCGCTTGAGAAGTTTGAAATTAAAGCTGATATGGTAATCTGTGATGAGGCGCATTATGGTAACATGTCAGTCAACGATGCAGATGAACAGTTTAATCGTCATCAATTCCGTAATGTTGCCAGTCGACTGTACTTCTTCACGGCAACTCCGACAACATTGACAACTCACTATCAGGGAATTGAAATCATGCCAGTTATCCATAAGTATAATTACGGAGATGCACTGCAAGACGGCGTTGTTCTTCCGTTTACCGTGCATTGGTTGATTAACGAGCCGGAACTAGCTTAGAATTTAGTAAGCTGAAACTAAAAATTATAAAGGTTTAGATTTACAATATCTAAACCTTTTTCTATATTATACATAAAAGGAAATTATTATGCAACTCGACATTATTAACATGAAATTGAAATCAACCAAATTTACTAAGTATGGTTGTGGTAACTTGACAGAATATGATCTTGCAAAGGAATGTATTAAAAATCTTACTGAAACTGCAAAAACTAAAGTAATTAATATGAAAATGATTACGAAAGCCATTACTAAGTTTGGTAAGGATTTTAGTAAGAATACAGATAATATTATATATCAAGAAGATCTTTATAATCAGTTTGTGGGAGATCTATTTGAACTTTTTGCTGAGTTTTTTTTGAAGACTTGTTCTACAGTCGGTCAGTATGGAGTTATAAATTATAAACCTGCAGTTAATAATGATGACTGGGGCGTAGATGGTTACGGAATTGCTGCAGACCAAAGAGAGACTTCTGGTGGGACAACGCCTGCAGTTGTCCAAGTTAAGTTCAGATCTAACCCCATGGACGAAATTTCTTATACCATGCTTGCTAAAACTGGTTGGGATGGTGTAAAGAATTATAATCTTGATATTAAACGAAAAAATAATGTTATTCTGTTTTGTAATACAGAGAACGGCGCAAATTATCTTGCTAAGAATGCAATGGGTGACAACTTATATGTTATTTCCATGAAAGATTTGGATAAGGATGTTACTGGTATTCGAACAACTACGTTTTGGGATAATTTCATGGCATTAATGCCTTAAAGTCATCTGTAAAGAAAATAAATGAAGGATTCAGTTTAATAAAGCTGAATCTTTTTCTATATTAAGAATATGAGTGAAGAAAAAATGTATTGTGACGACAGTAATGAAATCCAGCTGTTCTATAAGATTGAACTCGATGTTCCTACATCTGGTGACGTTCTTAATGATAAAATAACTGATCCAGAGGAACAGAAACCTTATATCTTCGATCTTCTCAGCGCATTCCAGACGTCATTTATGGGAAAGTCTTTTCCATTAATAGATGATCAGATTCCAAAATCTGTAAAGCCTGGAAGCCATTTTATCTCGTTTGATAAGGAACATGGTTTGGTTCTCTGTGTCAACTTCTTTATTGACTATGATTATATGCACAATACTGAAGCTATTAAGAAAATCCTCCATAAGTTGGATGAGGAACTTGATGGTCAGTTTTCTGATGGATGGGGTGAAAATTCCTTCGGATTCAAGCATGACGGAAAATATGTCTATGCAGAATTTAGATCATCGAATCTATGCAAGATCGTGATGCCAGTGATGGGACACTGTTCCCACTTCAATGTTAAGTGGTCTAGCATCGACGAAATTGAAAAGGTTGAATGGATGTGCGGAATGGAAAATGGTGCATTTAATATGCTTCATCGTCCTAAATTCCATGAGAAAAATCTTAAAGAATACAGCTTTAGTCCAAAAATGCTGGAAAAGTTTGCTTATATAAAAGAACATTTAGATAAGTTCTTTTAAGTATTTTGTAAAGTATTTTTTATAAAGGAAACTATTTACATTATGGTTTCTTTTAACTATATTTGATTTGTTAATTTAAAAGGAGATTTAAATGTCAGGTAGATCACGAACAACAGGCGGTATTTTGCAGGTGCCTGTTATGATGGATATTCAATCGTTGACGCATCAGGATTTTACTGGTCTTACGAAAGAACAAAGGAAAACTGCACTTGAACAGCTTAAGATAATCATGAGAATGGTTAACTCTAAGGGTAAGATTCCGACGGGTTCGGATATTGTTTATATTCAGGAAAAGAAAATCGCATGTATCGATTTAACATCATTTTATGAAATGGATGAACATCCAGAAGGTGAAGCAGATCTTGATGATTTTGTAGCTATGTTTAGTGATGGTTATACCACACATGAATGGGGTAATATTGAAACATGTGAAGAAAATGCAATTCTCGCACAAGGTGATTACGAAGACGACACTGACATCCAACGTAAGTTTGATATTGATCGTTGTCTGGAATGTGCAAAGCAGAATGTCAAGAAGTTGCAAGATATGATTGAAGCAGTTGAACGTGCAAAGGCACAGGGCGCTACAAAGTTTGCTGCAATCGATTTCAATGACTATGCTGGTGATTCGGGCGACGATGACTAATCAAGTTAGCTGAAAAAGAATTAAGCTTAATTAACCATTGACAAATAGAATGAATTAAGCTATATTAACATCGTTAAAAACAAAAACTTAAGGAGACAATTAAATGTCAATGCTCAATCTTAACGCTCTCACCGCCGGTGCTGCAATTCCGGCGATTTCCAAGGAACAGGCTACTCAGCTCGCAACCGCACTTGCGCAGCTTATTCAGAATGCACCTGATTCCCAAGACAAGAAGAATTTTATTCGTGACCTCGCAGAAAAGGTCGGAATTGAAACGGTTCCGGGTAAGTATGACGAAGCTCATGAACTGAAGGAATATACGCCGTGTGAACACGAACGTATCCAGCAACGTGGTAAGCTTATCTTTATTGATGACAGCATTTGGGAAGAATCTGACGCAGCTTTGATTTTCAATGGCGAACCAGAAGAATATCGATCTGGTGATTTTGAAGATGTTGCAAACGACAATTGTATTGATGTCGATGATGCAATTGCAAATGTTGAAGCAACTATCAAGTTCTTGACAGCTACAAAGGCCACTTTGGAAACTGCAAAGGCAAATGGTGGCGAAGTTGTTACATTCAACAATGACCACGACTTTGATTACGATTATGCCGATGAAGACGGTAATCCTCGCAATTAACTGAATAAAAAAACTCTTAAACAACAGGGTTTACAAACCAAACGAAATTAACTATATTTACAACGTAAATCAAACAACAAAACACTTAATTCAAAGGAAACATAATATGAAGAACTCAGAAGCAATCGAACGTTGCAAGACTCTCATCGCAGAAGAAAAGATGCTCAAGGAACAGAAGGCTATCCTTCAGGGTCCGAAGTTTGCAGACACTGTCCCGTCTGTCCAGACTGTTATCAAGGACATTGATAACTACATTGCACGCATTCCGGGTGCAATTAAGGATTCCATCGAAGCGATCGAACCGGAAAAGCCGGTCGCACCGGCACCGCAGTTTACTGCAGTCTCGGTTTCTGCTAGCGATGCAGTCGCCGCTCTCGCACTTGTTGCTTTGCTCAACAGTGTCCGTTTCAACGGCTAATTAACTGAGTGGCTCGTGTGGTGCCGAGTAAACCACACAAATCTGCTTAGTTGGCGAAACTGGTAAACGCAGGGTAAACCGAAAGGAGCCCTGGGGAGCAATCCCCTTGTAGTTGTTCGAATCCTACACTGAGCACTATACATATCTGCGGTATTGGTGAAACTGGTAAACACGTTTTGACCGAAAGATCGGAATGCCCTCGGGCTTGCATTGGTTCGAATCCTGCATACCGCACTATTACATTTTTCGCGGTATTGGTGAAACTTGGTAAACACATTTCGACCGAAAGATCGGGACGTCGCAAGACTTGAGCTGGTTCGAATCCCTCATACCGCATTATGCTTAGTTGGCGAAATTGGTAAACGCATCCTGGTTCAGGCCGGGACGGTCAAGGGAGTAATGCCTCCCTAGCTGGAACATTAGTTCTGGTGACCTTGCATTGGTTCGACTCCTGCACTGAGCACGACTCTGCCGTGTGAAAGGTGTGTGGACTGAATTGTCCACACATTCCAAAAGTTTTAACAATTAATCAAAAAAGGAAAAAACATGAAGAAGACAATCTCTCTTGATCACGCTATGCTCCACGCAACTCACCACCAGAAGGAATTTGCTGATGGTCGTTCGCTCCGCGATTCGAAGTTCGCGAAGTTCATGCAGGATGGTAACATGATTACTGGAAAGATGGCATGTCAGTGGCACACTGGCGATGGTAAGAAGTATGGTTGGAAGTCTGATGCGTCGATGCTGGGTGATGCAAAGCACTATGGCGTCAAGATGATTCATGTTGCTGACTAAAACCTGTTAGCCATATTGTGATTTCCTAATGCGACCTGAACAAATAGTTTGGGTCGTTTTTCTTTTACTTATTAACCCGAAATTACTATATTATATCATGTAACAAGGAGCTAACCATGGCAAAAACAACCAAACACAAGTATATCGTTGTAGTTGCAGAATATGACGAATGCGGGTCTGACGGACTCGACATTTGCAATGCAATTCCATTCAACAAGCCTGAAGCTGCTGCAAAGTTCATTGTAGAAGATTACGCTGATACCATGAGCTATGACGAAGACACGGAAGGTGAAGAACTGGATCTGGAACGGGTCACGGCTAAGATTGAGAGTCTCCAGAAGGATGAATCTCATGAATGGGACGCTCCAGCAGATCTGCCGCGTCAAATCAAATGGAAAGTGTTTGCACGCTAATGGAGGTTATACATGAAATGTCCACATTGTGATTCCAAACTAAAGAGAATGATCACCGATGATCCGCATATCGATCACCAGCTGGTAGAAGGTTGGCAATGCCCCGAATGCGGTTATGATTCCGTCTATGACGATGAAGAACCAGTAGAAGAAGAAGACGAGGATGACTAAATGAAGTGTCCCGAATGTGGTGCAGAAATGGAAAGAATTGTCTCGGATAACCCATTAAAAATGTTATATGGTTTACCAGTTCAAATGGCATGGTTATGCAATGAATGTGACTATGAAGAACTGGATAACGAAGAATCTGAGGTTGACGTTGACTAACAAGGTCATCTGAATCAAATAAAAATCTATCATGACGGGTTGACAATTAGAACATAATTTTCTATATTAAAACCTGTCGCTGATAATCATCACGACAATAAATAACTGCGGTATTGGTGAAACTGGTAAACACGTTTTGGCCGTAAGACCGGAATGCCGAAAGGCTTGCATTGGTTCGAGTCCTGCATACCGCACTATGCTTAGTTGGCGAAATTGGTAAACGCATAGCAACCGTAAAAGGAGCTATGGTGAGCAATCACCTTGAGGTTTGTTCGAATCCCTCACTGAGCACGACGCGTTTGGTTGATACGCAGAATTCAACCACTGAGGTAATATATGATATATTAAAGCTCGAGATTTAATATATAAAATTTCCTTGGTTTAAATGGTATTTACTGCTTTGGACCATCAATTTAGAGTAATAATAATTAGAGGAAATCTAAAGCGGGAGTTGATAGTTATCTATATAAAAACTATCAGGTCGATATAGAACCTAGTTTAATCTATATCTATGGCCTTGTGGCGGAATGGGTAGACGCTGCGAACTTAAAATTCGTTGGAGGAATCTCCGTATCGGTTCGAGTCCGATCTTGGC
>Ga0310690_10003085_pt1 | contig 25677 bp, 24 predicted proteins | sample AusTroGonzalo_MG_2_FD_207661 | JGI IMG/M metagenome (GOLD analysis project Ga0310690, IMG submission 207661) | Bovine rumen microbial communities from tropical cattle in Woodstock, Queensland, Australia - Gonzalo_04 (v2) (version 2) | ecosystem: Host-associated > Mammals > Digestive system >... | reverse complement strand
CTTTAGAAGAACGCCTGAGCGATCAGGAGTTCTTTTTTTGTGTGCTGCTGTGCAGTGAGTGTAGTCCCGATAAATGCTCTGAGAACCCCTGTCAGTTCCCGGATTCGGTTGCTTCCTGATCCGGAGGGGTTTTCCGGTAGACTGTGGGAGAAACCCCGAAGGTTCTTTTAAACATCTCCGCCATATAGCTGGTGCCGCTAAAGCCCGACTTCTGTGCGATTTCCGACAAGGAGAGGGTGGTTGTCCGCAGGTATTCGGCCACTTTCCGCAACCTGAAATCCACCAGGTATTTGACCGGGCTCTCTCCCGTATATCTGTTGAAAATCCGGTTGCAAAGGGAAATGCTGACATTCCCGCTTGAGCTGATGTCATCCAGCGTGATGGGATTGTGATACTGCTGCTGGACATAGGACATCATGGCCTTGAAAGCCCGGGTATGCATATCGGCCTGCATGTCTTCATCCAGAATGCCGAATGTTGTACTCTGGAGCAGGATGATTTCCCAGAACTCAAACAGCTTTTTGGTAATCCGGAAGGGATCCCGCCGAATGTCCGGAAGGCTGGTGATGATCTGATAGACGTCTTTGGTGTGCTCATTGATGTTCCTGAAACGCATATATGGCAGGTTCGGATTGTTGATGACGGGGAGGATGGCTTTCATCTCCACTGCTACGGATGAATTCATGATGCTCGGGTTTACTACAAAGATTACGTAGGTGGCGGTTTCGCCGTCTACCGACATACTGTAATGGATCTGGTTGGCATTGACAAAAATGGTATCACCGGCGTCCAGGTAAATCACCTTTCCGTTGACACAATAGGCCATCCTCCCGGATTTTACCGTGACAATTTCGACATCCTCATGAAAGTGCGGAACCTTTTCCCAGGTGACATTCGGCTTGATCCATCCGTCATAGATATAGGAGGGGAAACTGGGATCGTCATAGTTTACTTCCTCGGATCCGTCTTCCCGCTTGACAATGAGCCCAAGAACATCTTTGTTCATAACAATATTCTCCCGAAAACTGAATATCATAACTATTTTACACAAAAGTGCAATATAGTTATAAAAACAGGGCGTTAAAGCCGTAGAAAGCAGCCTGTATAGATAATATACTTATAAACGTCAGGTCTGGCAAGTGCTTTGAGAAGTTTTCGGGAGAGTGATATCGGATGGGCAGAGAAGTAGTTGTCATGAAAAATATCAGCAAACAGTTTAAGGTCCTGAACAGGCACGAAGGCCTGAAAGGCAGCATTCAAGATCTTTTTTCCAGGGATTACAGGATTGTCCGGGCGGTGGATGACGTTTCCCTCACGGTAAACAAAGGAGAGATCATCGGTTACCTCGGGCCGAACGGCGCCGGAAAATCCACGACCATCAAAATCATGACGGGCGTCCTGGAACCAACCTCCGGGGAGATCTTTGTGAACGGGCGTGTGCCCTATAAGGACCGGACCGCCAACGCGGAAAACATCGGCGTCGTATTCGGCCAGAGAAGCCAGCTCTGGTGGAACCTGCCGCTGATCGAGTCGTTCAACCTCCTGCGGGATATCTACCTGGTACCGGAGCAGGAGTACCGGGACATGCTCGAGCTCTACCGCTCCCTGGTGGACCTGGAGCCGATCCTCCACAAGCCTGTCCGGCAGATGTCCCTGGGGCAGCGTACCCTGAGCGATATCCTGGCGGCGTTCCTGCATAATCCGGGCATCGTATTCCTGGACGAGCCGACCATCGGCCTGGACGTGTCCATGAAAGCCAAAATCCGGGAACTGATCCGTGGACTCAATGAAGCCAAGGAGACTACCGTGATCCTGACCACCCACGATATGGGCGACGTGGACGCGCTGTGCAGGAGGATCATCATTATCGACAAAGGCCGGAAGATCTATGACAACGACATCGGACACCTGAAGTCCTACTTCGGTTCCTACAGGACCCTGCGGATGCGGCTGGGCGATGATTCCTGGGTGGAACAGGTGATCGATGAGAAGGAAACGGACGTTATGCACGTCATGCAGGAAATGCAGAAGGAGCACCGGATCAAGGATATCCAGCTTCAGGAAATCTCCACGGAAGAAGTGATCCGGAAAATCTATGAAGGGGATGAATCGGCATGACAAAAATCAGGAAACTGACAGCGCTGACAAAAGCCGGTATCATAGAATCCCTGCAGTTCCGGCTGGGGACAGCCGTAATGCTCTTCGGCAATCTGATCTATCTGGCCCTGGTTTATTTCCTCTGGAAGGCGGTCTATGAATCGAGCGGCGTCAGCGTGGTCAACGGGATGACCTTTTACGACACCATGATCTACCTGATCCTGGCAACCGCGATTTTCAACTTCCTGGAAATGTTCATCGTATGGGACATGAGCCGCGCCATCCAGTCCGGTGAGATCATCATGCACCTGCTGAAGCCCATGCGCTACCGGGTGTATACCTTCTGGAGCTATACCGGCGCCCACGTGAACAACTTCTTCCTCGCTTTTGTCCCGACCTTTATCGTCGTGTCGGTCATCACAAAGGGCGCAATCCCTATCGGCATGAACCTGCTTTATTTTGTGGTGTCCCTGATCCTGGCGCTGGTCGTCAATTTCAACATCGAGATGCTGGTGGCGCCCATTTGCCTGTATACGGAGTCCACCTGGGGAATCAACATCGTCAAGGAGACCATTGTGCTGCTTCTGTCCGGGGCCACCATTCCCCTGGCCTTTTTCCCGGAAGGCCTCCGGCAGGTCGTGGAATACCTTCCCTTCCGGGCGGTATATGATATCCCCCTGACGGTGCTCCTGGCCAAGAACGGAACGGATACTCCCGCGGGCCTGCTGGCCGGGCTGGGAATCCAGCTGCTCTGGTGCGTAGTGCTGTCCGTCTGCGGAAACCTGTTCTGGAAGCACGCCGTAAAGAAAATCACGGTGAACGGAGGCTGAGATTATGGAAATGAAAACGGGAAGGAAAAGAGGCCTGTCCTTTTATCTTTCGATCTACAGGAAAATCCTGATCCAGGACCTGAAAAGCAAAATGAGTTTCCGGGCGGATTTCATCATCTCCACCTTCGGCATGATCCTGACAAACGTATCCGGCTTTATAACCTTTATGATCCTGTTTCACAACTTCCCCAGCGTCAACGGCTGGGACTATCATCACATGCTGTTTCTGTACGGCTTTTCTCTGATCGCCCTGACGCCTGTCCAGTGCTTCTTTGACAACAACTGGAACCTGCGTTTCATGGTGCGTTCCGGGGACTTTATCAAGTACTGTTTCCGTCCCATCAACGTGTTTTTCTACTTCATTTCCGAAGTGTTTGACGTCAAGGGACTCGGCCAGTTCGCCTTCGGGCTGGGCACGTTTATCTATGCGTGGGCCCATATCGGGATTCCCGTAACCGTCGTGACAGTGGCGGAGGCGGTCCTTTTCCTGATCACCGCGTCGCTTTTCATGATCGCGCTGATGAACTTTGCGGCGGCTACCTGCTTCTGGATCATCAATTCGGGCTATGTGATGGTGATCATGTTCCGCTTCAAGGATTTTGCGAAGTATCCGGCCAGCATTTTCAACAGTGTTTTCCGGTTCATTTTCACCTTCATCATTCCGATCGCGTTTGTGGCATACTACCCTAGCCTGGTTTTTGTGACGCCGGATCATGTACCGCTGCTGTCCTGGCTTTCGCCGCCCATCGGGGTGCTGTTCTTCTTCCTGAGTTATAAATTCTGGATGCTGGGCGTCCGGAAATATGATTTCACAGGCTCGTAAACATGCTCTCCCGCCTGCGCATCCGTGATGGCGGGTAGCAAAAATCCAACAGACAGAAAAAAGTGCTTGAAAAGTATTTTTAATTCCATTAGGCTTCTCTCTGGACGGCCGAATTCCGACCAGGGAGGGCTTTTTTATGAACAGGGAAGAATTGCATGAGTACATTTCCTCATGCACCGGAAACGAAAGCAACATATGTCAGATTTCCGCTTTCAGGGAAGGCATCACAGCCTATGAGGACTGCTGGCGCGGCTATAAAACAGAGGATGCCGTGAATGTCAATTCCGTGACAAAGGGCGTCATGGCTTTGCTGGCCGGTATTGCGCTGGATAAAGGATACATCCGGGGCACAGATCAGAAGGTAATGGATTTCTTCCCGGACTATGAGGTCAAAAAGGGAGAAAAAACCATTTATGACGTAACCGTACGGCATCTGCTTACGATGACAGCCCCGTACAAATACCGTTCGGAACCGTGGAAACAGATCTGCACTTCACAGGACTGGACGCTTGCGGTGCTTGATTTCCTGGGCGGCCGGAAAGGAATCACCGGCGAGTTCAAGTATGCTACCCTCGGAATACAGATTCTGGCAGGAATCATAGAGCATGCCACGGGTGAAAGGTGCATTGACTTTGCAAACCGGAATCTCTTCGCCCCTTTGGGCATTCCGGAGCACAAAATCCATGGGGACAGTTCCAAAGAAGACCAGTTTGACTTCTTCATGAACAAGAATCCAAGGAAAAATGAGTGGTATTCAGATCCGCAGGATACGGTAACCGCGGGATGGGGATTGTGCCTTTCCGCCCGTGACATGGCCAGGATCGGCGAGCTTGTGCGCAACAGCGGCCTGTATGGCGGCAAAAGAATCGTCTCAGAAAACTATATCCGTGAGATGACCGCCCCGCATCTGAAACTCGGCGAGCGGTTCGGATATATGAGCTATGGATACCTGTGGTACAGGCCTTTTGATGGCAGGGAAATCTATGCGGCCATCGGCGACTCCGGAAACATCATCTATGTGAATAAAGAGAAAAACGTGTCTGTCGGAATCACCGGCACATTCAAACCAAGGATCTTCGACAGGGTTGACTTCATAGAGAAGAAAATCCTGCCGGTTGTCGAAGGACAATAGGATTGAAAGGCGTCCGGCAGGAAACGGGAGAGAGGGGAAATACCTTCTGGATAGTATAAACAGTTGACAAAGCCGGACCGGCCTGCATATAATCTGTTCAGCAGCGATCCTGACAATAGCAGGCAATCCTGCATACGAGGTGTGTTTGGAGACGGTTCTGTAACGGGGAACACGGCGAATGAAATGAAGCGGCGACATGACCGCTTGTTTGCTGATGCCGTGGCGCGGTACAGGCCGAAACCGGGCACTTTTTTGTATGCTTTTTTCCCTGCGCCGCCTTCTCCGGTTCTTGTTCATGTCCTATCAAAATGAACAAGAGGGATCACTATGACACAGGATATGATTTCACTGGGATTTGACCGGATCATTGAAAAACTGAAGGAACAGGCCGTTTCCGGAGCAGCGCGCCGGATCCTGGCGGAAACCGCCCCGCTGATGAACGAGGGGCTTTGCCGCGCCCGGATGGAGGAAACCACGGCTGCGCGCCGTGTCATGGAGAACATGGGCACCCCTCCGCTGGCGGAAACAGAGGGAACGGAAACCGGCCTGGCCGAATCCCTGCAGGGCGGTATGCTGCTGCCTGCGCAGCTGTCCTCTGTCGCACGCTTCTGCGCCGCGGTCCGGCGCCTGTACCGTTACCTGCAGAACGCGCAGGTTCACAGTGCGGGCATAGCTGCCTGGCATACAGAGCTGCCGGACCTGGAACCGCTGGAAGAAGATATTGACCGCTCCGTACGGGAGGATGCAGTCCTGGACGACGCCTCCCCTGCCCTGCGGAATCTGCGCCGCCAGCGGGAGCATACGGAGCAGGGAATCCGTGAAAAGCTGAACCAGCTCATTCTTCATCACAGGAAGGAACTGGCGGATACCTATATTACGCAGCGGAACGGAACGTTTGTACTGCCTGTGCAGAAGCGTTTCCAGGGCCAGTTCCCCGGCCGTGTTGTGGAGGTTTCCGGGAAAGGCTCTACCGTATTCATGGAACCCTCGGCAGTCCAGTCCATGCGCCAGGAGCTGGATCAGCTGATGATTGATATTGACACGGAAGAACGCCGCGTCCTCTGGGCGCTCAGCGACCGGGTCGCTTCCGAAGCGGACGCCCTGCGGGATTCCATCCGCGTCATGACGGAACTGGATACGCTTTTCGCCCGGGCAAAGCTGAGCATGGAAATGAAGGCGTCCCCGGCGGAAATAACGGCCGGACGCCTCATCCGCCTCCGGAACGCCCGGCATCCCCTGCTGGACCCTGCCGCCTGCGTTCCCCTGAATCTGGAGCTGGCCCTGCCAAACGCCGGCATTGCCGTCACCGGCCCGAACACCGGCGGCAAAACCGTCTGCCTGAAGACCGTCGGCCTGCTGACCCTGATGGCCCAGAGCGGCCTGCATGTTCCCTGCGCGGAAGGAACCGTCATCGGCATGATGGACCGCGTCCTGTGCGATATCGGGGACAGCCAGAGCATCAGTCAGAACCTCTCCACTTTCTCCGGCCATATGACCAATGTGATCCGGATCCTTGGGGAATGCAGCCGGGACAGCCTGGTCCTGCTGGATGAGCTCGGCAGCGGTACCGACCCGGCGGAAGGCTCCGGCCTGGCCGCGGCAATCCTGGAGGAGCTGCTCCGGCGCGGGTGTTTCTTTATGGTCACCACCCATGATCCGCAGATCAAGCAGTGGGCGGAGCAAACAGCGCATGTGGTTTCGGCCCGGATGGCCTTTGACCGGACATCCCTGAAGCCCCTCTACCTGCTGGAGCTCGGCAAGAGCGGCAAAAGCTGCGCCATCGAAATTGCGCGCCGGCTCGGCATGGATGAGGGGCTGCTGGAGCGTGCCAGGCAGGTGGCGGATCACGGACCCGATACCGCGCCGGAATCAGGGAAACGCCCCATGCGTATTCCTGCAACCCGCCTGCAGCGCCTGGAGCAAAAAACAGAAGGCTGCTTTGAACGCTTCTGCATGGGAGACAGCGTCCAGCTGCTGCCGGATAAAAAGAACGCAATTGTATACCGTCCCGCGGATGATGACGGCAATGTGATCATCCAGCTGCAGGGACAGAAGCTGACGGTACGCCATAACCGGCTGAAGCTCCTGGTCCCGGCTTCGCAGCTCTATCCCCCGGATTATGACTTCTCCATTATCTTTGATACCGTCGCCAACCGGAAAGCCGCCCATACCATGGACCGGAAATTCGATCCGGACACGGTTATTGTCCTGAAAGAAGGGAAAAGCCGGGAATAATCCGCCCGGCTGGAATTTCGCTATGATTCAGAAATCCGTCTGCGGGATTTTCTCCTGAATGCCGTCACAGGTTATCAAACGCAACACAGACCTCTTCACCGGCGTAATAGATCACGCGGTCCTTCCGGACGCCGGAGGGTGAGCGGAACCGGACGGTCATCTCCGCCGCTCCGGGCATCTCCCCTGTCATCCGTTTCAGGGTCAGCGTCCCGGCCGCTTCTTTATACTGCAGGGGAATCGTGATCCCCGTTTCATAGCCGTCGCCCGCGTCGTCATACAGGTCGAACGAGCCGTCCGCGCCGCCGAAAACCAGCAGTTCCCGGGCCGGAACCGAAAGCTGCGCGGCGCATTCGGCTTTCTCCGCCACCGGCAGGATACTGCCAGCCCGGACAAAGAGGGAAAACCTGTCCAGCGGCATCTCCATGCGGACGGTTCCCCCGCCGGGGAAGTATGCCCCGGTAAACCATTCGTACCATCCTCCCGGGGGCAGCTGAACCTTCACCTGATCCCCGCCCTCCCGGATCGCGCACGTCACAGGTTTTACCAGCAGTGCGTCTCCCAGCATATACTGATCGTCCACGCCGTAAAGCTCCGGGCACTCCGGGAACGCGGTCATCATCGCCCGGATCATTGGCAGCCCTTCCCGGCAGGCCTGCGCCGCGGTAGCGTACAGATAGGGCATCAGCCGGTAGCGCAGCGCAATCGTATCCCGGATACAGGCGTATTCCGGGCTGTCCTCATCGCCAAACTGCCACGGTTCCCGGGGCGTATCCGTCCCATGCGAGCGGAATACCGGCAGCATTGCCCCGAACTGGAACCAGCGGATATACAATTCCCTGTAGGCCGGATCCTTCACCCCGTCCGGATAATCCCCGCTGCAGAACCAGGGCTCCTTCCTCCCGACAAAAAAGGCTCCGATGTCCAGCGTCCACCAGCAGATACCGCTGCTGGCGGTGCGGATCGCTTCCGTAACTTGCTTGCGCAGCACATCCCAGCGGGCCGCCACATCTCCGGACCACAGGATCGTCCCCAGCGCGCCGGAATCCAGCCCGCCGCTGCGGGACAGGATTAGCGGCCGTTTCCCGGGATAATCCCGTCTCCAGTGATCGTACAGTCCCCGCAGGTGTTCTGCGGCATAGTTGTTCATGGTTTCCGGATCCATGCGCAGTGCGGATGCTTCCGTGATGAGCCGCATGCGTTCGTCCTCATCCCTTTTCTCTTCTCCGCACCAGTCCGGATCGGTGATGGGTTCGTCGCTGTCGCACCACAGGGCGTCCGTGCCGCCGTCTGTCCAGAACCGCCGGCATTGCTTCCAGTACAGGTCCCGCGCCTCCGGGTCAAAGGCGTTGTATATCCTGCTCCCCGGCAGGAACTTCCCGGCCGCGGCAAACTCGTCGCAGTCCCGTCCGCTGGAGGTATTCGGCCAGACTGAAACCATGAAATGAACGTCCATCCCGTGCAGGGCGTCAATCATCCCCGGAACGTCCGGAAAGCGTTCCGGATCGGGCGTTTTGTCTCCCCAGCATCCCTCGCGCCAGCTGCACCAGTCCAGCACAATGCAGTCCAGTCCCAGGTGCCGCCGCCGGAATTCCTTCGCTGTTTCGGTCAGCTCCGCTGCGGTCCTGTACCGCTCCTTTGACTGAATATAACCGAAGGCCCATTTGGGCAGCAGCACCGGTTTTCCCGCCAGGGTTCCCAGCTTCTTCAGCACTTCCGCGCAGTTTTTCCCCCGGATAACCGCATAGGAAATCTCTCCTGCCGCGTCCAGCGCAAAGGAAAACTGTTTTCCCTTCCCGCGGTACCGCATGGCGCACCCGTTTTCGAGCAAAAGTCCCCATCCCGCGCTGCTCAGCAGGAAAGGAACGGGAATTTTCATGTTGTGATGATAGAGGCGTTCTTCTTTATGGGCATAATTGAACAGGCCTTCCTCATGCTGGCCCAGCCCGGTCAGGATTCCTTCCTCCGGGCAGGAAAAGTGCAGCACTGTGGAATGGCTCCGGCGGATCAGCCGGGCTTCCCCGTCCTCAAAGGACACGACCTCTCCGTTTTCCGTCTGCCGGATTTCACCTGTACCTTCCGCGGATTCCAGCCGGTATACCGGACGCTCTGCGCATTCAAATCCCGTCTGCGCCAGGAAGCTTCCGTTGTCATCCGAAAAATCGATCCGCGTGAAACCCGCCGCTTCTTCCGGTGAAAGCCTGATCCGGGTAACACCGGAAAACAGTTCGCATCTTTCCATCTTTTTTACGCTTCCTTCCAGTGCTTCAGCTGTGACAGCCAGGCGTCGTACTGGTTTCTCCTGTCCTCAGCCGGCAGGCCTTCCGGATTCGGCTGGTTCTCGCCTGTCTCCCAGCGGCTGACGGCCTGCCGGGTCACCAGCACCCGCTCCGCCAGTTCTTCCTGGGTCAGGTGATGTTTTTCCCTCAGTTCTTTCAGAATCTCACAAGTTGCCATGTCAGAACCTCCCTGCGGTTTTCTTTCTCCTGCATCATAACCCGATGCTTCATTCTCTGCAAGCAACTTCCTGTTGCTGTCCCTGCCCGTCCGGAATTGTTTTCAGACTGCAAAACCGAAGCTGCTTCTTTTAGTTTCACTTAAGGTTCGCTGCATATACTGCTGTTATACCAGTATGGAAATAACAGGAGGCGCAGGACAATGAAAAAAATTCTTGGAATGCAGGCTGTGGCGGTTCTGCTGATCGGGAAAGCAGACACGGACGCGGTCAGCAGCGCGACGACCCGGGAAGCCTATGAAACAAAAACCAGCATCATCAAATAATCATTCCGCCGGTATATGAAAAACCGCAGGGCTCCGTTGTGACCCTGCGGGTTCTTTATGCTTTTCTTTTTTTACCGGGTAACAAAATCGGCAATTTCCCGGATGACCCGGGCGTCCACCTTGTCAGGGCGGGAGTATACCGCGGCGCCTTCGGTTTTCAGTCCTTCGGTGAAGGCGTGGGTCAGTCCCGGGAAGGAAATCATCCGCCAGTTTTCCTTTTCACCCAGCGCGTCTTTCCAGATCCCGAAGTCTTCCAGGGTCACCTGGTAGTCCTCTTCTCCCTGCAGGAGCAGCACCGGCTCCGTGATTTCCCCGGCGGCCTTCAGGATGTCGTAATCCGCCAGCCACTTCCAGTAGGTGGAGTAAACGCCCGCGACCGTATCGTCCTCCGCCAGTGAATCCAGGTCCTGCAGCTTGTCCAGCTCCGCAAACATCGCGTCCTTTTCCGCCTGCTGTTCGTCGGTGATTTCCGGAATCAGGGAATACAGGAAATCATACTGTTCCCGCATCAGCACATCCAGGGACCTGGGGGAAGCCGCCATCATGATGAATCCCCTGGCCTTAACCGGCGCGTTTTTCAGTTCCCGCGCAACGGCCGGTATCGCGTTCCCTCCGAGACTGTGACCCAGCACAAAGATGCGGTCCGGATCAATCCGGTCCTGCCGGGCAATCAGCTGCACCGCATTCACAGCGTCCTCAATGTATTCATCGACCAGCGTAATCTGTGTGTCTGTCATCAGCTCCGTACCATACGTATAGGAGCGTTTGTCAAAGCGGTAAACCGCGATGCCCAGCTCCGCCAGGCCTTCCGCGATGTCCCGGAAAGGCGCCAGTTCCCCGATCGCTTCATCCTTGTCGCTGGCCCCGGAGCCCTGCAGGAGAATCACCGCCGGGAACGGTCCTTCGCCCTTCGGAACCGTCAGGATCCCGGGCAGTTCGCCAAGGGACGGAACCGGCAGGGCAAGCCCGATGCTGTCATACAGGTCGGATTCGTTTTTCACCTCCGCCGTATCCCCGCTGTACTTGCCGGTCTGCAGGCCCGCAATCACGCCGTCCTGTACAGCAAGGATCAGGTCCACCTTCATCGCGGAGAAAGCGCAGGGAACATAGAATACCTTCATGCCGCTGATGGTTCCTTCGTACGCCGGCAGGATGGATTCAGGCGTACCCAGCGCCGCCAGCTGTTTCGCCATGCCGGCAATGCCGCCAATCTGTTTGAGCGCGGCTTCCATCTGGGCGCTGAGAGCCCATACGCCTTCCAGTTCTTCCGGGTGTTCCCCCAGGAATGCCGCGATAAACTCATCCGCGTCCGCGGCCGTTTCCATTTTCCGGACTTCCTGCTCCGCCGCGGCGATTCCGCAGGCGGTCAGCGCCATCATCAGGGCCAGGATAACCGAAATAATCTTTCTCATTTGTCGTCTCCTCCATCATATGTTTCCACGCAGAATCCATGGTGGCCGCACTTTGTGCAGGTCAGTTTCCGGGTCTTCGGGGTATGCTTTGCAAAAAGCATTTCCCTGAACGCAGGCCTGAATACTTCATGGCATTGCGGGCAGATATAGGCAGTGTTCCTGTAATAATACCGGGTAGCCCAGATACCGTACGGAATCGCCAGGACAACCCATACCGCAAAAGGCCACCAGATTCCTTTCAAAGCCCACAGCAGGATGGACGCCCATTGCAGGATGCCCAGCGGAATCGCGGGCAGAATCATATTCCTGTGTACAGCGCGCAGTTTCTTCTTTCCTTCCATTACAGTCGCTATGTCACCGATGGTTTCGATGGAGAATGACGGCGTATCCTTCAGTTCCTTTTTCAGTTCCGCCAGCTGGTCCAGTTTTTCCTGGCGTTCCCCGATCTCCTCACGCAGCAGCTGTTCCTGCTGCGCCAGCAGTACGGAGATGACGCTGCCGGGATCTTCTTCCTTCAGCAGCTGCCCGATGGTATCCAGCGACAGCCCTGTATCCCGCAGGAAACAGATGATCTTCATCTTTTTCAGGTCTTCTTCGGAATACAGCCGCCTGCCGCCCTCCGTCAGGCTGCTTGGAACCAGGATCCCTTTCTGGTCGTAAAACTGGACTGTCCGGACTGTAATGCCGCATGCTTTCGCCAGTTCTCCGGTAGTGTACTGTGACATAGTCCCGACCTCCTTTCAGCCCAATCCTACGACATGACGTAACGTCACAAGCAATACATGACGTAAGGTGATTTTTTGTTTTTTTCAGAAAAACGGTGAAACCGGATCAAAAATTCTTTCCGTCAGGATACCTTGAAGCGGATTTCCGCCACGGCGCAGGCGGGCATCTTCACGCACAGGTTCTTTTCGCCAATCGTATAATCGCTGAACGGTTCCACCTTCAGCGGCGCCCGGTCAAAGTCGTTGTACTCGTCCATCTTCCCCTGCAGGATCCGGCCGCATACTTCCTTCACCGGGGCGCCCGCGTCAATCACAACCTCCTGCGCCTTGTCCGGGCTGAGGTTGCTCAGGGTTACCGTAACCACCCCGTCCTTTTCGGAGGCGGAAGCTGTGATGCCGGGAAGGGTGTGTTTCTCCGTTCCTTCTTTTTCCGCTTCAATGGCGCATTCCAGCTCTTTCGCGTCCATATGATGCTGGTACAGGTCAAACACGTGGTAGGTCGGCGTCAGCACCATTTTCTCCTCTTTCGTCAGGATGATGGCCTGGAGCACGTTTACAACCTGCGCGATGTTCGCCATGAACACCCGGTCGCAGTGCCGGTTGAAGATATCCAGGTGCAGGGATGCCACCATGGCGTCCCGCATGGTGTTCTGCTGGTACAGGAATCCCGGGTTGGTGCCCGGTTCCACCTCGAACCAGGTGCCCCATTCGTCCACGATCAGGCCGATGCGTTTCTCCGGATCATACTTGTCCATGATGTCGGAATGCAGCCCGATCTTCCGCTCCATATCTGCCGCGATCGCGAGGGTCTCCCAGTAATCCTCCTCGCTGAACCGGGTCGCCTGGTTTTTATGGTCCCAGCCGCCGGGAATGGTGTAATTGTGCATGCTCAGGCCGTCCATGCAGAACGCTGCGTTCTTCATAAGGACTTCCGTCCAGTTCGTGTCAACGTCACTGGGCCCGCAGGCAATCTTGTACAGTTTGTGGTCGCCGTACTGCCGGCAGAAATTCTGGTAGCGGCGGTATACGTCCGCATAATATTCCGGCCGCATGATTCCTCCGCAGCCCCAGCTTTCGTTGCCAACGCCCCAGAACCGGACGCCCCAGCTGTCCTGCCGGCCGTTTGCGCGGCGCTCCCGTACAACCGTGGAATCCCCGTCCGAATTCAGGTATTCCACCCATTCGCTCATTTCCTGGGCTGTTCCGCTTCCGACGTTTCCTGTGATATACGGCTCGCAGCCCACCTGGCGGCACAGTTCCAGGAATTCATGCGTGCCGAAGGAATTGTCCTCCGTAACGCCGCCCCAGTTGGTGTTGACCATATTCCGGCGTTTTTCCTGCGGTCCGATGCCGTCCCGCCAGTGATATTCATCCGCGAAGCATCCGCCCGGCCAGCGCAGCACCGGCAGGTGAATCGCCTTCATTGCCTCCACAACGTCTGTGCGGATGCCCTCCACATTCGGGATCGGGCTGTCCTTCCCCACGAAAATCCCGCCGTAGATGCAGTGGCCCAGGTGCTCTGAAAAGTGCCCGTAGATATAGCGTGAAATGGTGCCGGCTGACTGGTTTCTGCTGATTGTAATCTTTGGCATGTCCTGATCCTCCCGTATTGCGTTATCCTCTTTCCATATTCTTTCGTTGAAAAGGCAGGTTTTCCCTTTTCTTTCTGCCCGGAAGCAGTATTATCCCCTCCTGCAAACAGGAAACAGCGTTTGAGGTTTCCCGTTTGCAGGAAGATATGGTATGATTGGGCCTGGAAGTGTTTTTCTTGTCATCATTACATAGAAAAGCATGAAGGAGTATCCCTGTATGAGAAAGTTTGTCACGTTTATGGCGGCCCTTGCCCTGTTGTTTTCCGCGGCTGCCTTTGCGGAGTCTGAAAACAAACCTGAAACAGCCGGGGCGGATACGGTACTGTATTACCAGCCGGCCGGCAGTGTATACTATCACCTGGATCCGGACTGCCTGAGCGTCAACCCGAAGTTCCTGCCGCTGCAGGACAGCTTCCTGTACGCTGAGCTGGATGATGAACCGTACCGTGCGCTGAAACCCTGCGAGGTCTGCGAAGCGCCTTTCCGGGCGGAGAACGGACCGGATTCCCGCGACGCGGCCGGCGCCGCGGAAGAAGATCCCGCAGTCACGGCGGCCCTGCCTGAAGAAACTGTCGCTGCTGATCCGTCGAAGGTTTCCCGGCTGGTCGGCCTGCTGATTACCCGGGAGGACTTGTCCGCGTATACCGGCGAAACCGGTTTCCTGCCGGGAGGACGGGCTGTGCTTCAGCCATTATCATGATGTTTCCTGGAACGCGGTTCCGGCGAATACGGATGAGCAGACAAATCAATGATCCCGGATGAATCGGAGGAGGTTTGACCCATGGGTTCCCTGCTGCTTGCGGTAATTTACCTGATCTTTATCAGCCTTGGACTTCCAGATTCCCTGCTGGGTTCCGGCTGGCCGAAGATGCAGGTGGTCTTCGGCGTCCCGTCATCCTATGCGGGCTATGTGTCCATGACCATATCCTTCATGACCATCATTTCCGCCCTGCTCAGCCCGCGGATGATCCGCCGGTTCCATACGAAATGGATCGTCATCGTGTCCATCGGCCTGACCATTCTGGGCCTGCTGGGCTTTTCCTTCTGCGGGCAGTACTGGATGCTGTTCCTGTTCGCGGTCCCGTACGGACTTGGCGCCGGCTCCATTGACGCGGCGGTCAATCATTATGTGGCCAACCATTACAAATCCTCGGTGATGAATTTCCTCCACTGTTTCTATGGCGTCGGCGCGGTCATCAGCCCCTGGATCATGTCCCTGGCACTGAAGCTGGCGCGCTGGAACGAAGGCTACCGCTGGACTTCCTATATCCAGCTGGGCATCCTCCTGGTCTGCGTTCTGGCCCTGCCGCTGTGGAAGAAAAATGAAAGCCAGGCCGAAGAGGAAAACAGGAACAGCGCGGGTATCAAAGAGACATTGAAGGTTCCCGGCGTCATCCTGACGCTGATCGCTTTCTTTGCATACTGTTCCGGCGAAGCCACCTGCTTCCTCTGGGTCCCCAGCTATTTCGCGGGAACGAAAACAGGCCTGGGCGATGAAACCATCGCTTCCTTCGGCTCCCTGATCTTCGGCGGGCTGATGCTGGGCAGGCTGATCTCCGGCTTCATTTCCAACAGGCTGGGAGACAGGCTGCTGATCCGGATCGGGATCGCGGTGGAACTGGTTGGCATCCTGCTGGTTTTCCTGCCGGTGGAGAATTACCTTGTCGCGGCAATCGGGTTCGTGGTGATCGGAACAGGCATGGGGCCGGTCTATCCGGCAATCCAGCACATGGCCCCGGCGAACTTCGGCAGGAGGCACAGCGCGGCGGTGATCGGCCTGCAAATGGCTTCCGCCTATTTCGGGAGCACCTTCATGCCGATGGTATTCGGCAATATCCAGCAGGCCGTCGGTATCGGGATCATGCCTGTATACCTGGTTATCTTCGCGGCGCTGAACATCGGGATGCTGGAAATCGCATACCGTAAAGCGGCAGCCGCGAAACAGGAAGACTGAACAGGCAGTTTCATTACGATCAGTCATGGAGAGATGGAAGCTGAAGAAGTGTTTTGAATTTTCCGTTCCCTGTTGAACAGGATTCCGGATGTTCAGCGTTGTATTGATATACCGGAGAATAATCTGTGTTCCGGTAACAAAGGAGGATAATATATGTTCAAAAAAGCATTGACCCTGATCCTGGCAGCTTCCCTGCTGGTCTTTTCAGCCTCGGCGGCATTCGCTTCCGAAAGCGGCCTGTTCAGTGAAATGATCGATACTGAATTTTCCGACGATCGGCTCGCGACGCTGGATCAGGTGGCTGAAACCGTTTCAAAATCCATGGAAGCAGGTTCCGTCACCGTCGAAATAAGCCAGGCGTACTATGAAGGAAACCGCGTTTACATCTCTTACAAGGCAAGCGGCATGATCCTCGAACAGGACGGCCTGGATCTGGAAGACGGCACTTACGCGGATATTGTTGCCGGCGGCAGTATTCAGAAGAAGGACAAGTCCATCGTCGGATGGAAAGAATGCATCGTTCCGGAAGACAAGCTCGCGGATACCCAGACCTTCTTCCTTGTATTCAGCCTCCCCGCAGGCAATGAGAAATACACGCTTGGCGTTTCCCTGAAGCACCATGATTATGACCATTTCCTGCAGGGCACTTCACCGGCTTCGGCCTATCAGGCCCGGGCAATCCTGTACGCGGGAAAAGTGGACCTGAAAGGTCTCATTGTGCTGACCTCGCCGGAGCAGGCTGCAACCTGGCATTCCTGGCTGAATGAAGAGGAAGGAACCGGAACGGATGCGGTCGTCTTCTGGGTTCTGTATCAGAACGGCGAACCGGTTTCCGACGATCTGTACGGCGCCAACGATGTGTTCGAGGATGATGTGACCTTCTCGGTGATGTTCCCCGCCATGGAGGACCTCAGCGGACTGTCCCTTGTTCCCGAATACGGCGATGCCGGGGTAAAGCCGGAAGAAGCGATTGTCCTTGAAGCTGTTCAGCCGGAATAACCGAAAACACATCATTTAACAGACAGAGCCATCGTTGATCGATAACTTTTTCGGAGGAACCGGTTCATGATTTATTCCGCTGAAAAACTAACCCTCCGGGACGGAAGGGATTGTACAATCCGCTCCGTAGAACCGGAAGACGCGCCCCGGATGCTGGAGTATATGAAAATCATGCTCGGGGAGACGCCTTTCCTGCTCCGTACTCCCGAAGAATTCAATTATACGCAGGAAGAAGAGGCCCGGGTCCTGGCCGGCCGGAGAGATGATCCCCGTTCCCTGATGCTGCTTGCTGAAACGGACGGGCAGATTGTTGCCTGTGCCGACGTATGTTCCCACGGGGCCAAGAGCCGCGTCTGGCACCGGGCCGAGCTGGGCATCTCTGTCCGCAGGGATTACTGGCGCCAGGGGATCGGTTCCGCGCTGATCGAACGGCTGATTCATTTTGCCGGCCAGGCCGGTTTTGAGCAGATCGAACTGACAGTTGAATCAAAAAACCTCCGGGCAGTGAAGCTGTATCTGAAGAACGGTTTTACCGTCTACGGTACGCGGCCGCACGGCATGAAGTATCCTGACGGCAGTTATGACAATGATTACCTGATGGTCAGGACCCTGTAATATACCGCCGGGCGGAACAGCTGCAGAAAGGACGGATTCCTATGGACGCAGACAGGACTGCCTCTTTGGTGAGGAAAGCCAATAAAAACGATCTGTCGCGCATCGCGGAGATACAGATCTTCAATTACCGCCTGTACTTCTACCCGATTTTCAAATCGGATGAGTATTACTTTGACGAGCTTCGCGTTCCGTCCCTCATGAAGCAGTATGAATCCGCTTTGGATACCCTGTATGTGTATGATGACGGCGTTGTCAAAGGCTTTATAAAAATTGAGGGAACATATATCGCGAAGCTGTTCGTGGAACCTGTTCTCCAGAATGCTTCCATCGGTTCTGAATTACTGGAATATGCGGTGAAGGAACATAACGCGGATCATCTCTGGGTACTGGAAAAGAATGAAAAGGCTATGCGCTTTTATGAAAGGCACGGATTTGCCGCAACCGGGGAGAAAAAGCCGGAAGACGGGACGTCCGAGTATCTGGTACTGTTTAAAAAAGGAGGCAGCGCATCATGACAAAGGACGAAATGATGAATCTTGTAAACCGGTCCCTGTTTGCAACCATCGGCTATACCGATGAAGCGGGCAGGCAGAATGTCCGCCGGGTTTTCTGCACATGGCACAGGGGCCTGGGCAGGCACCTGATCTCGACCAATACAAGCTCCGCCCATGTACAGAGCCTGCAGAAGAACGGAAACGCCTGCCTGTATTTTTCGGATGATACGTCTTTTGAAGGGCTCTGCCTCTTCGGCAAGGCTGTTGTCCATTTTGAAAAGGAATACAGGGAACTCCTCTGGAATGAAGGCGACGAGAAATATTATCCGAAGGGCGTCGAGGATGAAGACTACTGTATTCTGGAGTTCGTTGCGGAGAGCGGGCGCTTCTATCGCTATGACGGAAAAGGCGACCTGACAGCGTCTGAAATGGCCGCATTTGACGCGGGAAAGGAATTTGAAAACGGGTACGACGCCGGATGAAAGAAGAACTTTTTTCGAACTACGGGGAGCTTCAGTCGGATAGGCTGCAGCTGCGGAAGCTGACCCTCCGGGATACCCCCGATATTTTTGAGATTTATTCCAATCAGGAGGTCATGCTGTATTTTGACGACCGGTTCGCTTTTGAAGACGTCGCCGAAGCGGAGCAGATGATCACTGAATATGACAGTGCGATCCGCGACCAATACAGCATGCGCTGGGGAATCGTGCTGAAGGAAAGCGGAAAAATCATCGGAACCTGCGGCTTCCACGCGATCTCGGATTATCATAAGCGGATTGAGGTCGGCTATGACCTGAACAGGAATTACTGGGGCAAGGGATACATGTCGGAAGCGCTGTCCCTGATCATCGGTTATGCCTTCGGAAATTCGGATGTGAACCGGATCGAGGCTTTTGTGGAACCGCCCAATACAGCGTCCGGCGCCCTGCTCGGGAGGCTTGGTTTCCGCCTGGAGGGAACCCTCCGGGAGCATGAGATGTGCCGCGGAAGCCTGACGGATATCCAGGTGTTCAGCCTGCTGCGAAAAGAATGGAAAAAAGAACAGGCATGAATCAGGAATTTCTGATATAATCAGTTCCTGATGAAAGACTTCCGCCGGAAGGAAACTTCCTTCCGGCGAAAAACAAGAACGAAAAGAGGGAATGAAATATGGAAAACATCAAAAAGAATCCTCTCCTGATGGGCGTCCTGAGCGGTGCGGGTACGGCGGCTCTTCTGGTTATCATCGACCTGGTCCTGAGCCTGATCAAAAAGCGGACCTTTGCTGAGCAGATCAGCCAGCCGGTCAACATCATCATCCTGGTCGTCGGTACCATCGGAACCGGCATTTCCACCTATTTGAAGGTCAAGAAGGAGCTCGAAGGAAAAAAGGATAAATAACAGGGTCAGTCTTCAATCCGGGCAACGATAATAATCGGGTTGAAGCCCTTCTCGCGGATCAGGCGGATATCCGCCTCCATGATCCGCTGTCCCTGCTGCACTTGATCCCCTTCCTGTACAAATACTTTAAACCCTTCCCCGTTGAGTTTCACGGTGTCCAGTCCGGCATGGATCAGGATTTCCTTCCCGTCCTCCCCCTGCAGGGAAACGGCGTGCCGGGTTGCCGCCACCGTGGTAACCGCTCCGCTGACCGGAGCGCGGATTACCCCGTTCTCCGGCATGATGCCGATACATTCGCCCATGATGCCTTCTGAGAACACGGGATCCGGAATCTCTTTCATAAGATACAGTTTCCCCTCCGCCGGTAAAAGCATACCGGCGGTTTTTTCTTCCGTTTCCCTGCTGACTGCTTCCCCGCTGTCCGCGTTCCCGGCTTCCCCGGCGTCCTCCGGGATCTCCGCCGCGGTTCCGGCGGCCGGCGTATGCCACAGCTGCTTCAGCTCATCTGCCACGAACTGCACCGAGGTCCCGATCACGATCTGCAGGGCGTTCTTCCCAGGGCGGATCACTCCCGCCGCGCCGGAGGACCGGATAACGCTGTCGTCCACCTTGCCCATATCAGCAATTTCCAGCCGCAGCCGGGTGACGCAGTTGTCCACAGACAGGATGTTTCCCGCCCCGCCCAGTCCCCGGAGGATCACCGCGGCCATGGCTGCGTACTTTCCCCCGCCGCTTCCGGTACTTTCCGGGATCACCGGCGCCGCTGTACTTTCTTCCTCCCGTCCCGGCGTCTTCAGGTTCCACCTGGGAATCGCGAACCGGAACACGGCGTAGAACAGCAGGAAGGCCCCGGCCCCCAGCGGAAGGATCAGCCAGGTTTTCGCCGCCGCCGGCATCGAAGCTGAGAAGATCAGGTCCGTCACGCCGCCGGAGAAGCAGAACCCTGCCCGGAAACCCGTGATCACCGTGACAAAGGTGACAATCCCGTACAGCGCTGCGTAGGCGGCGTACAGCAGCGGAGACAGGAACATGAAGCTGAATTCAAAGGGTTCCGTAACCCCGCATACAAACGAACACACCGCGCTGGATAGCAGGATGCCGACGGCCGCTTTCCGCCGGGCCGGTTTCGCGCTCCGGATCATAGCCAGGGCCGCGGCCGGAACGCCGAACATCATGCAGGGGAAGAATCCGGACATGTACATGCCCAGGCTCCAGGTCACGTCCGCGCTGGTCTGCCCCGCCCAGAAATGGCTCAGGTCCCCCAGGCCGATGGTGTCAAACCAGAATACGTTGTTCAGCGCGTGATGCAGTCCGAAGGGAATCAGCAGCCGGTTCAGGAAGGCGTACAGGCCGGCGCCCGCCGGGCCGAGCGTCTCAATCCCGCGCCCCAGGGCGCTCAGGCCGGAGAAAGCCAGCGGCCAGATCACCAGGAGCACGCCGGAAACCGCGATGGAGAACAGCCCCGCGAAAATGGCCACCGACCGCTTTCCGCTGAAAAAGGACAGCCAGTCCGGCAGCTTCGTTTTGTGGAATTTGTTATAGCATATGGATCCGATGATTCCCGACAGGATCCCGATGAACGGGTTATTGATTTTGGAAAAGGCCAGGATCCGGTCGTCTCCCTCCGCCGCGGAGGGAATCAGGGTGGAGATCGTCTCCGTATTCAGCAGCGTGGTGATCACCAGCCAGGAAACCAGCGCCGCCAGCGCGCCGCATCCGTCGTTGTCTTCCGACATGCCGATGCCGACGCCGATCGCGAAAAGCCAGGCAATGTTGTCAATCAGGGCGCCGCCGGCCCGGATCAGGAAAAACCCGATGCCCGCCCCGGTCCCGGTGACCTCCCCGCCCTGCATGGCCGCCGGGCACAGCAGGTACCCGATCCCCATCAGCAGGGCACAGATCGGCATACAGGAAACCGGCAGCATCAGGGCCTTTCCCAGTTTCTGAAGGTATTTCATCCGAGTGCTTCCTTTCCGGTCAATTATGTATTTCAGGAAGAAAAAGCCTGAGCAGGGCAGCAGGCTTACGCTGTATGGATATTCGTGATGGCGCACTGGTCTCCGGTCAGCGCCACATAGATCTCGCTGACGTCGTCCATAATGACCGTGGTGCTGTCGATTTCAATGCCCAGGTTGTTTGTCTCTGTAATAATCCGGCTGCCGTCGCGGCGGATGGTTACGCTGCAGTCCATTCCTTCTTTGTTTTTCTCTTTCCATACATCCCATCCGGGGAAATTCCGGGTATGGTCAATATGCACTTCATTTCTGGCATGCTTGTCGGATTCCCAGTTTTCCCCGTCCAGGCGCAGGAGGAGGAATTCCCGGAACCCGGCGCCGTTGGCTGTCCCGTCCTGTGAAGTGAACAGCAGGATAAAGGGGCAGTGCCAGATCAGCCGGGCCGTCGGCAGGCTCTTGGTATGGAAAGAAATCTGCATACCGTCCGTGACCGGGATCCCTGCTGTTGTCTGCGAGCGCCAGCCGTCGATCTGCAGGTTGGGAAGATCTCCCTCCGGGCAGCCGCGGATATAGCTGATCTCCTCAGCAATGCGCGGAATGGATCCCTCGTCCACCTCCGTGTCATCCCGGTCTACCCGGATATTGCTGATCATACAGTGCTCCCCGGTCAGGGAAATATACGAATACCGGGAACTGTCCGGCAGCGCGATGATGTATTCCGTAGTCCTGCCCCTGCCGGTGATGCGGATGAGCACATGGTCCTTCACCCGGGAAGCCTCGACGGAATAGCCTACAAAACGCTTTCCTTCAGCATTCTCCCCTTCGGTATCTGCCGGCTTTTCCCTGGTCTCCGTTTTCCGGGCGCCTTCGCAGGTCACCTTGCCGTCAAACCGGATCCGGGCGTATTCAAAATAGAGCAGGTCTTTTATTTTCGCTTCATCCTCGTGGATCCGGGCGTCCAGGGCGTCAAACAGTACCAGGGAAGGCAGGCACTCGTCCTCGGGCATTCCCTCGTCCGGTTTGCTGTAAAGCTGGAGATGGGTTTTCTGCCGCGTGACCGGGATTCCCGTCGTACATTCATGGAAGATCTCTTCGCATTTCAGCCGGGTCGCGATGGCGTCGTCGGTTCCGGCTTCCCTTTCGCGCATCGTGTATTCGATATCCAGGTCGATCAGGTGGACCATGATCTTCGCGTATTCAGGGTCAAACTGGGTGCCGCTCCCCTTCACGAATTCCTCCCGGACCTTCTGCTGGGGAATCGGGTCCCGGTAGCTGCGTTTGGACGTCATCGCGTCGTATGCGTCCGCCACCGCAATAATCCGGGCAAACTTCGGGATATCGCTGCCTTTCAGGCCGTCCGGATAGCCCTTGCCGTCATAGCGCTCGTGATGGTAATGCGCCCCGATGCTCAGGTACGGCGACTGCTGTACCTGGGAGAGGATCTGGTTGCCCGTCACCGGATGCTGTTTGATCAGTTCAAACTCTTCGTCGTTCAGCCGGCCGGGTTTGTTGATGACGGCGCTGGGCACACCGATCTTGCCAACATCATGCAGCAGCGCGGCAAAATATACCTGCTCGCATTCCTCTTCGGAAAGCCCGGCTTCCCGCGCGATCTGGGTGGAATACATGGCGACCCGGGTGGAATGGCCGTGGGTATACGGATCCTTGGCGTCGATTGCGGAGGCCAGCGCTTCCGCCGTCTGCTCGAAAAGGGTATGCTCTTTTTCCCGTTCTTCCTTGTAGCGCTTGATCTCCTGCTTCCGGCGAATTGTCACTTCCCTGTTCAGGTCCCGCAGCGCAAAAATATAGAGGAGTGCGGCCATTGCAGCAATTGCGATGTTGTTCAGCGAGACTCCGTATACAAATACCTGGACCACGGAAACGGCAATGGAAAGCCCTGTAAACAGAAGCAGCGAAAGCCCGATACTTCGGCTTACACGTCTGTAATACTGGATAACTACAGAGATCTGCAGAACCAGGATGGAGAAAGGGATCACATAGCAGAGGATAAATCCCGGAGCCCGGTGATAATAGTTCTGCTCGTCAAAGGTGTAGTAGAGTCCGGTGAACTGGGATATGATCACCAGCGCCATTCCTGCAAGAGCCAGGAACTTTGCAGCCTTCAGGCGCTTCGGAACAGTCTCCAGCTTCCCTTCGTGGGTAACCAGGTCGATCAGGTACCTGTTGAAGGCGTAGATCACGACCAGGGTCATGAAAAACACCAGGAAATTGCTGATCCGCACCAGCCACCAGCCCCGCATGCCGATATCGCCCCTGGATAAATAGGCATGGCGGTCGGCAATCATCAGGATCATGGCGCCGATTTCCAGCAGTGTAAGGGTTTTTTTGCGTGATTTGGACATGGTATCCGTCAGCTGCACGAATAAGGCCATGATTCCGCAGACGCCGCTCAGGAGCATCAGGATATTTGCCTGGATTGATTCCAAAAAATCCATAGGGTTTCAGCGCCCTCCCTGCATTCGCAAACAGATAAAAAACCGGATGATTAATTTTATATTATTCGACGGAAACAACAAAAAAACCTGCCCGCAGGGAGCGGGACAGGTTCAGGGGAATTACCGGACACACAGGCAGTCGTACCAGTGGACATACAGCTGTCCGTTGACCGTAATCCGTTCGTTTCCGGGCAGCAGCTCGGACCATTTCTTTCCGTAGCGGTCCGCCTGCCAGTCATCCCGGTTGAACCGCCGCCAGAGTACCGTCCGGCCTTCCCGGTTCACATACTGTTCGCTGATAATTCCATCCACATACATTCCGAAATCCATGATGCAGACGGTTTCATGGAGAACCCCGTCCAGCGTCACGTCGCACCTTCCGGCCACGTCCATGAAAGCCTTTTCTTCTCCGGTGGTCAGCTCCGCGCCGCTGCGCCGGATCTTCCCCGCGCTTTCCAGGTGGACGGGAGATCCGCAGTTGTCTTCGCCGAATCCCCAGTTGTCCATGAACGCGTCCCCGTCCAGGAAGGTGGTAAGGACCCGTTCATCTCCTTCAATGTGCTCAGCGGAAAGGAAGCGCGTATAGCCGTCCTTTTCCTGGGCGATAAACCGCCATTCCTCCTGCCCGCCCGTGGAAGCCTCCACCGCGTCGCTCATCGGTTCCTTCCCCGGGACGGCGGGCTGCGGCTGGATCACCCTGGCCGCAATGGATACGCCCTCCAGGCCGTGGACGCTGGCCGGGCCGGTTACAGCCATCTCGTAGGAAACGTCCAGTTTGCGGGACGGCAGGTCGTACATTCCCCATACCAGTTTTTCCCCGATTTTCGGAACGATGAACCATCCCGTCATTTCTTCGCAGTCCACAGGGAACGCGGGTTCGTCTTTCCATACAATGGAGTATTCCGGCAGGGTTTCGGGTAAAATCAGTATCTTCTGTTTCATTGCAATCTCTCCTTTGGGCGGATAGGGATAGGCGGTGCGGAACAGCGAAAGGTTCACTTCCGGAAAAAATTTTTCCGGCCCCCGTACTGAAGGCCGGAATCATTATATCATGACAGTCTCTGTATCGCCCGCTCCACTTCGTCCCGCATTTCCCCGCTGACAATTCCCCATTCATTCTTCTGCAGGTCCAGGACTTCCCTGTATGCCGTGATGGCCCCGGCCCGATCGCCGCGGATCTCGCAGATATGCGCGATGCTGGCAGCGCTGTCCGTAAACTTGGGGGAAGGCTGCATTTCCTGGCCCTTCCGGTACCACTCAATGGCTTCGTCATATTCCTGCCGCAGCGTATAAATATCCCCCAGTGTCACGGCCCAGCACCATTCCTGTCCTTCCATGGTTTCCAGCCGGTGGAGCAGTTCTTCGCTCTCTTCCTTTTCCCCGGCTGCCTCCGCGATCATATACCGGTACATGACCGTCCGGAAAGTATTGTCCATCGCCTCCAGCTTCTCCAGCCACTGCCGGGCTTCCGCAAGGCGGTGATCGTCAATCAGGTTGTCCAGCAGCCACATGACAGCGGCACGGTTTTCAGGATTGCGGCTGCAATAGTCGCTGAACCATTCGATCAGGGCGTGATGGTTCCGGACGTTCCAGTCCGGAATATAGCTGCCCCATGCGTTTGTCAGTTCGCTGATCGCGTCGCTGTCTCCGCCGGTTTTCTCAACGGCCTCTTTTCCGCAGGCAACTGCCAGCAGGCGGTACTGTTCCGCCTGGTGGTTGTACAGCTTGGTCAGCAGGGTCTTCGCCTGGCCTTCCTGCTTCGGGTTTTCGGCAAAAGCATGAATCTGCCGGATCAGCTGCCGCTCTTCCCCGGAATCAATCAGGCCGCTGTCATAGATATGGTTCTCCATGCGTTCCATCTGCTGTTCAGGCGTCATGGCGAACAGCTGGTCGATGGTCACGCCGAAATATACGGCGATCTCCGGCAGCATCTGTACATCCGGTACGCTGTTCCCGCATTCCCACTTGCTGACCGTCTGCGGGCTTACATTCAGGGCAGCCGCCAACGCTTCCTGGGTCAGGCCCCGGTCATTCCGCAGGCGGCGGATCTCCTTTCCCATTTCCATGATGATGAGTCGAGTAGACAGCTCGACACTCCTTTCAAGTGTTTTCGACTTGTGAAGGGATGTCGCTGCCCCTCACAGAACCGTACGTGCAGTTTTCCCGCATACGGCTCTTCAAACAGTCTTTGGTTCCCAGC
>Ga0310690_10003084_pt1 | contig 25682 bp, 26 predicted proteins | sample AusTroGonzalo_MG_2_FD_207661 | JGI IMG/M metagenome (GOLD analysis project Ga0310690, IMG submission 207661) | Bovine rumen microbial communities from tropical cattle in Woodstock, Queensland, Australia - Gonzalo_04 (v2) (version 2) | ecosystem: Host-associated > Mammals > Digestive system >... | reverse complement strand
TTCTTTACGCCCAACGCCTCCAGCATGGCAGGTATAGCCAGTCCGCCGACGGAGTTCACGCAATCGATGGCAACGGTAAAGTCCGCCTTGCGGACAGCCTCAGCATCCACCAGTTTCAAGTCCAGCACGTTCTGTACATGATAGGGCAGATAATCCTTGTGCTCAATGGCTCCCAGGTCGTTTATTTCCGCAAATTGGAAATCTTCCCGCTCTGCGATGGCGAGCACCTCCTTGCCCTCTTTGTCCGACAGGAACTCGCCGCGCTCATTGAGCAGCTTGAGGGCGTTCCATTGCATGGGGTTGTGGCTGGCGGTGAGGATGATACCTCCTGCAGCCTTCTCGCCGATGACTGCCAACTCGGTGGTCGGCGTGGTAGCCAGACCGATGTTCACCACCTTATAGCCCATGCCGCTCAGGGTAGCACTGACAAGCATATCCACCATCTGACCGCTGATGCGTGCATCGCGGCCGACAATAAGGGTGCGGTTTTCGGGCATCGCCTGACGGCGCTGCGTAGCGTAAGCCGCACTGAAGCGGACTATATCCACGGGATTGAGTCCCTCGCCTACGCGACCGCCTATTGTGCCGCGTATGCCGGAAATACTTTTTACTAACATATAATCATTTTCTTTTTAGTCATTTGCCATTTGATACCTCAGGCCGTTCTCGTTGCTTGGAGCAAATCAATACCTGCGGATTTTTATCTGCATATCATAGCCGAAAGGTGTTACGGAACTTTTCTCTTCATCCATTCCCTGCTTGCTCGGACAGATAAGCTTGCAGGACGCGCCCGAGTGCTTCATATACGACACTGCCACATGCCAGCCCAGAGGTACGGATGTATAGTCAATCAGATAATCAAACTCTGAGGCGTAAGCCTGCTCGGTTGTGGATATATACCGCGACGTGTCAGCGACTGCATCCAGCGTATAGCGTATATAGCGGACGAGCACCTTGTCACCCTGCGTGACAGTATAACTGTCATCACCGGCTTCATCCAGGTGGATATACAGGTCATCGTAACCCGGAACCTTCAGATAGTCTTTCTCTCCCCATGGGAGGTTCTCCGGTTCCTCATAGATGATGTGGATGTTCTGCCGCTTGATAAAGTCAGCTATCAACTTGTCCTCGGCATTGCGCTTGGCAGAGTAGCTGTTCTGGTTGCAGGATGTTGCTCCGATCAGCAGGAGCAGCATACAGGTGATAAGTGTTGTATAACGTTTCATAATATGTTTGTTTCTTCTGTATCTTCCAAATTGACATCCGTATACGGAGTTGTATGCAGGCTCAGTTGTACGCGTATGCTTGTATAGGGCGGTATAAAACCGTAACCATGACTGCCGTACCCCATGGGCCACGGTATAATCAGGCTAACCGTATCTTCAGGCACCAGCTCGCTTACCATATACCTGTACGCAATCGGCTCGTGTCCTTCGTCAGCCGCAGTCTTGGCTGTGCAGAACTCCCGTACTGCATCCACCAGTAGCACACCGCTCATGGCGTACACCCGTTCGCATATCAGGCAGCAGGTGTCTATGGGCAACGCAAAACTCTTACGTTCCGTATGCCCGTCACCCTTGTGTTCATACCTGTACCACCATCCGAACTCATGTTGCACCCAACGGTTGGTATCGCTCTTCACAAAAGCGATGACCTCCTTTTCCGCCTCCTCAACCTTGCGTTGCTGTGCGAATATATCCTCCACAGCGGCATCCTGTCCGCCGGTATCGCCTGCAGAAGAGGGCTTGTGCTGCCTTTGGCATCCCACGGACACCAACAACGCTGCGGTCAACCCGATGAACCATCTGCGGATCTGCATCACGCTTTGGATTGCGCCATACGGATGAGGTACTGACCATAGGAGGTCTTGCCCATCTCTTCGCCAAGCGCCTTGAGTTGACCTGCGTCAATCCAGCCGTTGCGCCACGCTATCTCTTCGATGCAGCTGACGTAGAAACCCTGACGGTTCTGGATTGTAGCGATAAAGTTTCCAGCCTCTATCAGGCTGTCGCAGTTGCCGGTGTCAAGCCATGCAAAGCCGCGAGAGAAGAGTTTGACGCTGAGCGTACCTTCCTCCAGGTAGGTCTTGTTCAGGTCGGTAATCTCATACTCACCGCGCTTGGAGGGCTTGAGTGCCGCCGCCTTGGCAGTCACGGTGTCATCGTAAAAATAGAGCCCCGGCACGGCATAGTTTGACTTGGGTTCGACCGGCTTCTCTTCGAGCGAGAGCACGTGCCCGTCCTCATCAAACTCCACCACGCCGTATGCGCGCGGATCCATCACCTCGTAGCCGAAAATACATGCTCCGCCTTTTGTTTCCACCTGCTCTACCGCATCGCGCAGGATGTGACGGAATCCGTGACCATAGAACAGGTTGTCGCCCAATATGAGGCAGCCCGGCTCGCCGTTCAGAAACTCCTTACCCAGCACGAACGCCTGAGCCAGACCGTTAGGTACAAGCTGCACCTTGTACTCCAGGCGCATTCCCAGACGCTTGCCGTCACCGAGCAGTTCCTCGAACATAGGCAGGTCACGTGGAGTAGAGATTATCAGCACCTCGCGGATGCCGGCCATCATCAGTGTGGACAGCGGATAGTATATCATCGGCTTGTCATACACCGGCATAATCTGCTTGCTGATTGCTTTGGAGAGCGGATAAAGACGCGTGGCGCTTCCTCCCGCCAGAATGATTCCTTTCATATATCTGTAGTGTTTATGTTTTACCTGATTGTGATGCAGGACATATGTCCTTTCCTATTATGCTGCAATATTTTGATTTCTCTGTATTTGCTTATACTCGGCGATGTTTCCGCAAACAGGACCCACCGGTTGGCCTACCCCTATCTTCAGCGCATCGTGGTAGGCGCCGGTCATCGACCAGTCGTCCAAGCCCATCACACGTTCGTCGTCATAGGTAAGCGACTGCCGGCCAAGCTGGGTGAAAAACCCTTTGACATCAGCTTTCGCCCACGCCTCGCGCAAATTGAAACCACCTCCGCCGTTTGTTCCCCACACACCTACATGCTGCGGAGTAATCTGAACCTCCAGGTACGGTTGCTTGTAGTTGAATATAAGCCGCGTACGCTCCAGTACAAACGCGGCACGTGTCTCGTTCTCGTTGGGCATCGCGCCTTCACGATATTCGCCACGAGTACGCAATTGCGCCTTCAAGGTGAACACATGGGTCTTGGTGGAGTCGCCGAACTCCGTCTTTATCTTGTTTCCGGCCATACTATGACCCGGAATAAGGAACAGCGAACAAAGAGCAAATACGAATAAACATTTGCTGCCGGACAGGTATTTGCCACCGGATAGATTGCTGCAATGGATAAAATCTGTGCTTTTGTTCATATGTACTGTCATTGCTGTCTCTACAAACCCGCCTGCAAAGATACAAAAAATTTACGACAAATGCAAATTAATTTTGCACAATTCCATTTTTTCAATGAACAAAATAAAAAAATCACAAACTATTTGCATATTTGGAAAAATTGTCGTATATTTGCAGCCGTTTTTTCTGATAACACTTCATAAATGAGCAAAAATTTAGTAATAGTTGAGTCTCCTGCGAAAGCCAAAACGATTGAAAAATTCCTGGGTGCAGATTATCGCGTACTATCATCACAAGGACATATACGCGACATAGAGGGCGCAGGAAAACATAACATCGGCATTGATTTTGCAAACGGTTACACGCCAAACTACGTGCCTGAACCGTCCAAACTACATTTGATTGACACGCTTCGCAAGGAAGCCGGCAAAGCCGAGACGGTCTGGCTGGCATCCGATGAGGACCGCGAGGGAGAGGCCATCGCATGGCATCTGAAAGAAGTGCTCGGACTTAAACCCGAACACACGCACCGTATAGCGTTCCACGAGATAACGGAGACGGCTATCAAAGATGCAATAGCCCATCCGCGGGACATCGACTATAACCTTGTAAACGCGCAACAGGCGCGTCGCGTGCTCGACCGTATAGTAGGATTTGAATTAAGCCCTGTACTCTGGCGGAAGGTGTCTGCCGGACTGAGTGCCGGACGCGTACAGTCGGTGGCGGTACGTCTGGTAGTTGAGCGCGAGCGGGAGATTGAGCAGTTTGTTCCGACCGCACAATACAAGGTGTCGGCGGACTTTACAGGCAAGGATCAGCAGGGCGCCAAAGTGACCCTGCATACCGAACTTAACCACCGTTTTGCTACAGAGGAGGAGGCCAGGACATTCCTGCAGAGCTGTGCAGGCAAGACATTTGCCATCCAGTCCATACAGAAACGTCCGGTACGCCGTACACCGGCACCGCCGTTCACCACCTCACTCCTGCAACAGGAGGCGGCACGCAAACTGCATTTCCCTGTATCGAAAACCATGCGCCTGGCACAGTCGCTCTACGAAGCCGGACATATCACATACATGCGTACGGACTCGGTCAACCTGTCGTCGCTCGCCATCGGTACAGCCAAGAAACAAATAACCGAGACCTACGGCGCAGACTACCACAAGACACGTAACTACCACACCACCACTAAGGGGGCACAGGAAGCACACGAAGCCATACGTCCGACATATATCAACCACGTTACAGCCGGCAGCAGCGAGGACGAACGCAAACTGTACGACCTTATCCGCAAGCGCACGCTGGCATCGCAGATGGCTGACGCCGAACTCGAGCAGACACGCATGGAGATAAACATGACAGATTCGGCTTACCTGTTCGTAGCCAGCGGTGAAGTGGTCCTGTTTGACGGATTCATGCGTGCATACGTGCAGTCCACCGATGATGAGGAACAGGAAGAGACTACAGCACTGATGCCGGCAATGGACGAAGGAGAGACACTGAATATGGACAAGTGCATCGCACGCGAGAGCTTTACCGCGGCACCGCCGCGCTATAATGAGGCGACACTGGTCAAGAAAATGGAGGAACTGGAGATTGGACGACCGTCCACCTATGCCACCATCATCGAAACCATACAGGCACGTGATTACGTACAGCGAGGCAATGTGCCTGGCAAGAAACGCTCCTATACCACCCTGACACTCAAGAACGGTGTCATCGGGGAAAAGAAACAGCAGGAGAACATCGGCGCCGAGTCACAACGCCTGCTTCCGACAGACCTCGGACGCATAACCAACGACTTCCTGGTCGAGCAGTTCCCTGCTATATTGAGCTACGATTTCACCGCCAAAGAGGAGCAGAACTTTGACCGCATTGCCGAAGGTAAAGCCAATTGGGCAAAGGTGGTGGATGCATTCTACAAAACCTTCCATCCGCTCATCAACAAGGTCCCCTCGGGAAAGATTGCCGGACGGCTGCTGGGTGTTGACCCGCAGTCGGGTGAAGAGGTCTTCGTGCGCATCACCAAGAACGGCCCGTGCGTACAGATCGGAAATGCGGAAGGAGAGAAACCGCGTTTCGCTTCTCTGCAGAAAGGACAGTCCATCTTCACCATCACATTGGATGAGGCACTGCAGCTCTTCGCCCGCGCACTGCCCATTACCCTGGGCGAGCATAATGGTGAAGAAGTGGTGGTTGCGGACGGCAAGTTCGGACCATACGTACGCATCGGCAAAACCTTTGCTTCGCTGCCCAAAGGCGCTGATCCGTTTGCCATGACCATTGAGAGTGCTGTCGCACTCGTCGAGCAGAAGCAGAACTCAGCACTGCCCATCCATGAGTGGGGTGACATCAAAGTACTGCGCGGACGCTACGGCGCCTATATCAAACAGGGCGAAACGAACTACCGCATACCCAAATCCACCGATGTGGAACATATGACCAAAGAGGATGCCATTGCACTCATCAATGCCGCACCTGCAGAAGGCGAGCCGAAGAAACGCTTCGCGAGCAGACGAAGCAAGTAACCGCCATGGCGCTGCATAACGACATAGGCCGCATGGGAGAAGATGCCGCCTGCGAGTATCTCATCAAACACGGATACAGGATAACAGAGCGCAACTGGAGACTCGGAAACATAGAGATAGACATCATCGCTGAGAACAAGACCGAACTGGTGTTTGTTGAAGTCAAGACGCGCACGACAACCTTTGCAGATGTCCATCCTGAAGAGTACGTGGACGAACGCAAGCGCCGGTTCATGACCGTTGCAGGCAATGCGTACGTCAAACACAAGGGCATAAGCAAGAACCTGAGGTTTGACATATGCGGTATCCTGTGGGACAAACAGACGAACCGCGTCGGGGACATCCGCTACTACGAGAACGCCTTTTGCCCAAAACTCCGGACTGTAAGTGCCAACTCATTCAACGGGCAATGGCGGTGGAATCGCCGTTAACCGAATCTATGACTGACTTTGAATATGATATTATCGTTGTAGGTGCAGGTCACGCCGGTTGCGAGGCAGCATCGGCTGCTGCGCATCTGGGCAGCAGGACGTTGCTCGTCACCATGGATATGAACACCATCGGTCAGATGAGTTGCAATCCCGCTGTAGGTGGAATAGCTAAGGGGCAGATAGTCAGAGAGATTGATGCGCTCGGCGGACAGATGGGTATCGTAACGGACAGATCAGCCATACAGTTCCGCATGCTCAACAAGAGCAAGGGGCCTGCAATGTGGAGCCCTCGTAGCCAGAGCGACCGCAAGCAGTTCATACAACAGTGGATCAAACGACTGAGCACCACCGATAACCTGTATATATGGCAGGACGAAGTTGCGCGATTACTCATTGGCAAGCAAACAGTTACGGGAGTAGTAACCCGTTTGGGCGCAGAGTTTAGAGCGCGTGCGGTTATTCTGACCAACGGCACGTTCCTGACAGGACTGCTGCACTTTGGACGCACGCAGATAGCAGGTGGGCGCATAGCCGAGAAAGCAAGCATAGGTCTGACCGAGCAGTTGGTATCCATGGGGTTCGTTTCCCACCGTATGAAAACCGGTACACCGGCACGCCTGGACAAGCGCAGCATCGATTTCTCCGTCATGCAGGAGCAGCAGGGGGATGTTACGGAGGAGAAGTTCAGCTATCTGCCTTCCGTGAAGCGCGAACTCAAGCAGATGAGCTGCTTCATCACCTACACCAATCCCGTCACACATGACATATTGCGCCGCGGTCTACCCGATTCGCCGCTATACAACGGACAGATACAGAGCATAGGCCCGCGGTACTGTCCGAGTATAGAAACGAAGATCGTAACGTTTGCGGATAAGGACCAGCACCAGCTCTTCCTCGAACCGGAAGGTGTGGACTCGAACGAGTATTACGTGAACGGTTTCAGTTCGTCTATGCCCTGGCAGATTCAGCTCGAGGCGCTACATAGCGTCCGCGGTCTGGAGCATTGTGTGATGTACCGTCCGGGCTACGCCATCGAATATGATTACTTCGATCCCACACAGCTGCATGAGACCCTGGAGACAAAGCTGCTGCACAACCTTTTCTTTGCCGGACAGATTAACGGCACGACAGGTTACGAGGAGGCAGCAGGGCAAGGCATTGTTGCAGGCATCAATGCGCATCAGAATATAATAAACGGAAAGCCGTTTGTTCTGTCGCGTGACGAGAGTTATATCGGCGTACTCATCGACGATCTGACACACAAGGGTGTGGACGAACCCTACCGGATGTTCACCTCGCGTGCCGAGTACCGCATCCTGCTCCGGCAGGACAACGCCGACGAACGACTGACCGCCCGATCTTATGAACTGGGGTTGGCGGATGGCGAGCGCTACAGACTATACACCTCCAAGCAGGAAGCCAAGCAACGGCTGACGGACTACTTGCAGTCCACCTCGTGCGCCACGCCGGTCTATCGCGCACTGTTGGAGCAACAGGGTTATGCCGCCTCGTCCGCTCACGGTTCGTTGCGCGACATGCTAATGCGACCGAACATCACACTGCACGATCTGATAGCCATCGACAGCACACTACAGCAACTGGTTACAGCCCTGCCCGACCGCCGGGACGAGATTGTCGAAAGCATGGAGATTGACATAAAGTACAGCGGTTATATAGCTCGCGAACGCATGGCTGCCGACAAGCTGCACCGGCTGGACGCCATCAGGATTCCTGCCGACTTCCGCTACAACGAACTGCAGTCTCTTTCCACAGAGGCCCGTCAGAAGCTTACGGCCATCCGGCCCAAGACAATTGGCGATGCTTCCCGTATTCCGGGAGTAAGCCCAAATGACATCAGCGTGCTGCTGGTGCTGATGGGTAGATAAGCAATTAATAGTCAAGTACGGCGGCGAATGAACGGAGCCCAATTGTTTCACGTGGAACACAATGTCAATATAGAATATAAAATTCAAACAAATATGACAATCGAACAGCTGAAAAAGGACGTGCGCAACGTACCTGATTTCCCGAAAAAGGGAATTCAATTCAAGGACATTACAACCATCATCGACAATGCCGAGGAGCTGTGCTTTATGCGCGACGAACTGGTCAAGATGTACCGTGGCAAAGGTATCACGAAGGTGGTGGGAATTGAGAGCCGCGGATTTATTTTGGCTCCGGCAATTGCCATGGAATTGGGTGCAGGGTTTGTACCTATTCGCAAGCACAACAAGCTACCGGCTGAAACGATTCAGGCAAGTTACAAGAAAGAGTACGGACTGGATATCATACAGATGCATAAAGATGCACTTTCGCCCGACGACGTTGTGCTTATCCATGACGATATACTGGCTACAGGCGGTTCGATGGAAGCAGCTATAGAGTTGGTACGTAAACTTGGGGTCAAGAAGTTGTACGTCAACTGCCTCATTGAGTTGGAAGGATTGGACGGTCGTGCATATTTGAAGAAGAAAGAACCTGACGTAGAGGTGGATTGCCTGATGGGCATAGAGGTGGATGAATAATCCTTTATCCCGAGCATCCGGGAATAGGATCTATTCCGATTAAGGATGAGTGCCAAAAGCCAACATATAAGCTCGCTGCTGCAACGTATACCCGAGCAGCCGGGAGTATATCAGTACCTTGACAAAGAAGGTACTGTCATTTATGTCGGCAAGGCCAAGAACCTAAAACGCCGCGTAAGCAGCTATTTTATCAAAGATCAGCCGTCGCTCAAAACACGGCAACTGGTAGCGCACATAGCGGACATCAAGTACGTGGTTGTCGGCAGTGAGCAAGATGCATTCCTGCTGGAGAACAACCTGATCAAGCAGTACCAGCCACGCTATAATATCCTGCTGAAGGACGGCAAGAGTTATCCGTACATCTGCATTACCAAAGAAGCCTATCCGCGGATATTCAAGACGCGCCAGAAAGACAAAAGGGGAGCCGAGTATTTCGGCCCCTATAGTTTTACCAATGCGGCGGATACAGTGCTTGAGCTTATACACAAACTCTACCCTATCCGCACTTGCAACACCCCCATGACACCGGAGGGTGCACAAAAAGGCAAGTACAAGGTCTGCCTGAAATATCATATCAAGAAGTGCTGCGGAATATGCGAACTACGTGTACCGGACGACCAGTATTGCGAGTACATCCAATCTGCAAAGAAGATTATCCGTGGTGACGCACACGAGATAAGCCGCCAACTGATTGGCAAAATGCAAGACCTGTCAGCACAAATGCGCTACGAAGAGGCTGAACGCGTCAAGCAACAATATCTGCTTGTTGAGAAGTTCCGCTCGAAAACGGTTATAGCCAATACATCCATCAACGAACTGGACGTGTTCGGCTACGACGAACAGGATGACCAGATATACATCAGCATGTTGCATGTGCATAACGGCAGCGTCGTACAAGGACGCACACTGGAGTGCAAGCGCAAGCTGGACGAAAGTCGGGAGGAATTGCTTGCACAAGGCATAACAGCACTACGGGAGCTGCTGGATAGCGAGACAAAAGAGATACTGGTACCTTTCCTTCCGGATTATGTTGGCGAGGACATACGAATCAATATCGCAACAAGCGGAGACAGAAAGAAGCTACTTGACCTGGCGGCACAGAACGTGAGACAATACAAGACAGACAGGCTGAAGCAAGCGGACAAACTAAATCCGGACCAGCGTGCAATCCGCATACTAACAGAGTTGCAGAAACTTATCGGTTTGCCGGTACTTCCGATGACAATAGATGCGTTTGACAATGCCAATATACAAGGCACAAGCGCTGTTTCTGCGTGTGTAGTGTTCCGCAAAGCCAAGCCGAGCAAGAGCGACTACAAGCGGTTTGAGGTCAAAGAGGTGGTCGGCCAGGATGATTACGCCACAATGCGTGAAGTGGTAAGAAGACGATATCAACGAATGATTGACAATGGCGAAGAACTACCGAACCTCATAATAGCTGACGGCGGCATCGGACAAATGCATGCTATACGCGAAGCAGTAGAAAACCAACTGGGGCTATCAATCCCTATCGCCGGATTGAAGAAAGATGACAAACACCGCACGCAGACACTGCTGTACGGCTTCCCTCCACTGGAGTTCGGACTGCCGGTAACGAGCGAGGTGTTTAGAATGCTTACCCATATACAGGATGAAGTACACCGGTTTGCCATCACCTACCACAAACAGAAGCGCAGCAAGCTGCAAATAAGTAGTGAATTAGATGATATACAAGGAGTTGGACAAGTTACCAAGCAAAAGATACTGCAACATTTCGGTTCAGTTCGCCGTGCTGGTTCAGCACAATTGAACGAGTGGACCGATTTACTCGGAACAAGCAGAGGGACAAAGCTTTACGAGTATTTTCAGTCAAAAATAACGCGCTGAGATTTGCGTGAGAAGCAGGAACATGAAAACATATACAATTAAAAAATGCGAAAATCAGGGACTTTTGCTGCTTGATGAACAAGACAGTAAGGTTAGTGCTCTGGATATACTCCGCGAAACGGAACCGCATCGCGTATTTGCCTTCGAGGGACAGATGGGTGCAGGAAAGACGACGTTCATCAAACATCTGTGTGAGCAGATGGGCACAAACGATATTGTCAACAGTCCGACCTTCGCCATTGTCAACGTCTATGAGGTCACCCGACCCTATCAAGGAGAGGTCTATCATTTCGACTGCTATCGGCTGAAGGATATCCGTGAGGCTTTGGATTTTGGAGCTGAAGAATATCTATACTCCGGCAACTACTGCTTCATCGAGTGGCCTGAGATGATGGAACAATTGTTGCCGGAAGATACCGTGCACGTGCGGATTGTTCCACAGGAAAACGGTGACAGAATATTATTGGTCGGTCAGTAGCAGTATGAAGAGGACCGGGTGCATATGGATAGCGTTGCTGTGCTTTCAGGTAATGATGGCACAAGAAGGTGTTGTGCATGACAATATTCTGAAAGTCAAAGCAGGTACTGGCTACCAGCTGGACAGCTATCTCAGTCCAATCGGATATGCGGGCATGCAGATTGGTTTAGGAAATGAATGGTGGCAACCATTCCGACAGGACACCCCCTTGGGGAAAGAGGGCAAACTGGCCAACTGGTCGCATGTAGGACGAGCTGACATATTCATGACAAACTACTACAGCAGCGCCCGACACAGCAACAGGTATCTGGGTGCACAGATTGCCGCTGGCTGGGGAGCGCTGTACGAATGGAAATGGCTGGACGACCGTCTGCGTGTACATGCCGGGCCCTATCTGGACGCAGGGTTTACCGCACGAGAACATGCCAATAATGTCAACAAGATTGTTTCATTTGATATAGCAATAGACGTGATGGCCATGGGAGGTATCCGGTGGTCGTTCTACGGCAAGCACACAAGCTACAGGCTGAACTACCTGATCCGCACCAATCTGATAGGTTTCGACTACCTGCCCGAATACTGGGAATCGTACTATGAGATATCCCAAGGAGTGCCGGGTCAGCCACGCTGTTCGGGGCATTGGAACCACAACACAATCAAGCATGAGCTGACACTGGACATGCAGTTCAAGCACTCCACATGGCGTGTGGGAGCTGAGCATGAGTTTGTCAACTATGGAACAAAAGACCTGCATTTCATGCGCAATCAGCTGAGCATAGTGATAGGGTGCATATGGAAATACAAGATACACGCGAACGCACCGTTATGAGTATATCCAAACTAAAATACTACATCCTGACCATAGCTCTTCTTCTGGCCGGATGCCGCTCGAAAGACGAGGTGGTTTTCACCATGGATCCGGTGGAAAATGTTGAAGCATTATGGCAGATAATAGATACCAAGTACTGCTATATTGACGAAAAAGGCATCGACTGGGCCGCCATACATGACGAATATACAGCCAAGGCTGCACTACTGAAGAAAGACGATCCGATAGCACTGTTCGACTTGTGCGCAAGCATGCTGGACTCACTTCAAGACGGTCACGTCAATCTCTATTCCGCATTTGACCGCAGCTACAATACCGCGTGGTATGACACCTATCCGGCTAATTTCGACACCAAGTTGCAGGCCATTTACATGCATAATCGCCGAATAGCCGGAGGATTGTATTACTGCACGATAGCCGACGGGAATGTTGGGTATGTGTATTACTCCAGTTTCTCCAACAATGTTAGTTCAGCCAATCTGGAATGGGTATTGTTGGCGTTCAAGGACTGCAAGGGTCTGATTATAGATGTCCGCAACAACGGCGGAGGAGATATTACAAATGCCTATATCCTGGCCAACCCTTTCTTTACAAGCAGTCAGACTATCGGATACTGGCAGCACAAGACAGGACCCGGACACAAGGATTTCTCGGCTTTGGAGCCCATGACGATTGACGCATCACAGGTGTCCGTCAAATGGCAAAAACCCGTTATCGTGCTATGCAACCGTCACAGCTATTCGGCTGCCAATCTGTTTGTCAGCCTTATGCGCTACGCTGACCGGTCACAGATAGTGGGCGGCATAAGCGGCGGAGGAGGAGGCATGCCGATGAGCTATGAGATACCGTGCGGATGGATGGTGCGTTTCTCAAGTGTGCGCATGACCGACCGTGCAAAGAAAGACATCGAGCAGGGCATTGAACCGGATATCCCCGTGACGCTGCTAAGCGATGACAAAGATGACATCATTGAAAAAGCTATTGAATTGATAAACAAGGAATAGTCCAAAATGAAAGAGGAGTGCAATCATTCGCACTCCTCTTCATATACTGTCGTATCCGTTATGCCTGCCTCCGCCAGTGCCTGACGTCGTTCCTGGCATGTTCCGCACTTGCCGCAATGCCTGTCGCCACCCTTGTAGCAACTCCAGGTCTTGGAATAATCAATGCCGAGCTGCTTGCCCCGACGGGCTATGTCGGTCTTGGTCAGGCGGGTGTACGGCGTGAACAGTTCCACGCCATTGTATGTGCCTTCGCGTACGGCACCGGCCATTGCATCCACGAAATCAGGCCTGCAGTCTGGATATATGGCGTGGTCACCGCTATGGTTGGCCATCAGGATGCGGGTGAGTTGTCTGTCCTCCGCCATGCCTGCGGCCACGGACAGCATAATACCGTTGCGGAACGGCACAACCGTTGAACGCATGGTTACGTCATCGTATTTGCCTTCAGGAATATCCGCCGCACCGGAAAGAAGCGAGGAGTGGAAATACTGTTTGATAAACTCCAGCGGGATAATAATATGCTCTATACGCAGTTTCTCGCAATGGTAAGCCGCTAGAGGAAGTTCCTTGGCATTGTGGTTGCTGCCGTAATCGAAACTGAGCGCTAGAGCGATAGAGTCGGCGTAATCGTAGAGCATGGTTACAGAGTCCATGCCACCGGAAAGTATGATGATACTATCCTTCATTATCTCACGAACTTATACTGCCCGCACTGAGCAATAAGGCGCTGCTGTTTCATACTCTCATGCTCCTTGTCGGCATATTGGGCAAACGGGTATATACTGATGCCACCGCGAGGTGTGAATATGCCGGTGACTTCAAGGTATTTGGGATCCATAAGCTTGACCAGGTCCTTCATGATTATATTGACGCAATCCTCATGAAAATCGCCATGGTTGCGGAATGAACCCAGATACAACTTCAACGACTTGCTCTCGACCATCCTCTCGCGCGGAATATAGGAGATGACAATAGTAGCGAAGTCCGGCTGGCCGGTTTTCGGACACAGGGTCGTAAATTCCGGACAATGGAAAGTGACCAGATATTCGTTATCGGGGTGCATATTGACGAAAGACTCCAGCACCTCAGGAGCATAATTGGCAGGAAAGGGCGATCTGTCGCTACCAAGCAGGTTGACGCCTCTTAATTGTTCTTCAGTACGCATGAGCTATACTCTAATTGTTGTTAAATGATTATTGGGACTGCAAAGGTACAAAAATTTTCTGAATAATGCAAATAATTCATGAAAATAATGCATCGATACCATACAAAACAGGTGCGGCAGCAGCCACACCTGTTTTTCCTGAATAAAATCTACAAGTTGCTGTTTACTGAGCAGCCTCAGCAGGTGCTTCTTCTGCAGGAGCTTCCTCAGCAGGAGCAGCCTCTTCTGCAGGAGCCTCAGCAGCTTCCTCTGCCTTCTGGCAGCACTCGGTCTTCTCGCCTTCGCAGCACTTCTTCTCGCCATCAGCGGCTTTCTTGCAGCAGCCGACCATACACATAGCCAAAACTGCAACGAATAGAATCTTCTTCATTTTCTTCAGATTTTGTGGGTTAATATAAATATTTGGTAAAATAATTTGCTTTTTTTACACAAATACGTGACAAAGTTAGCACAATTTTTGTATATTTCCAAAAAAAGTTGTAACTTTGTAGCGTTTTTTATAAAAATAATGAAAGATAAACAACAATTCTTCGGGTCGGTGACAGGATTTGTCACTATCAATATTGCCCTTGCAGTCATAGTGGCAATCGTACTATTTATTTGTGCCACACTGTGGCTTAAGAGTTACACGCTGCACGGCAAGGAAGTAACTATTCCCTCAGTTACCGGTTTGAGTCAGGAGGAAGCGGAGATTGTGCTTCGTGGCAGCAACCTGTATCTGGTAGTTGTGGATTCGACGTTCTCCGCCAAAACACCGCTGGGCACCATCGTTGAGCAGACGCCTCCGGCCCAGTCGCAGGCCAAGCCTGACCGACCGGTGTATGTGGTGATGAACGCCAGTCAGAAACGTATGATACCTCTGCCAGAGCTGCACGATGTGTCGTACCGTCAGGCAGAGGCAACCTTACGCTCCATCGGCCTGAAAGTTGACAATGTTGTGTACGAACCTTCACTCTATCCGGACAACGTACTGGACATACGTGAAGGAGAATTAAGCATAGAGGCCGGCACACGTCTGCCTGAGGGGTCAAGCGTAACCCTGGTCATCGGACGCCGGCAAAGCAACAAGACTGTAATCGTACCGGCACTGTTAGGCATGTCACTCAGCCAGGCTCGCGCAACACTGACGAGTATCGGACTTGCGACAGGCAGTTATGAGTACGACGTACCGCCTACCCCCGAAACGCTGGACAGTTATATCGTTTACCAACAGATACCCACTGAAGGCGCATCACTCCAAGAAGGTTCGACTGTGAACCTGATGCTCTCCACCGACCTGGAGCGCGCTATAACAACCGGTGTACAGAACAATGAGGAAAACTTCTTTTAGCGGTGAACGAAGAGAGCGAAATATTGGCTGACAGCCAGGACGAACTGTTTGTCCGCTATGAATGCGTGGTGGACAAAGGGCAGGCACCGGTACGTGTTGACAAGTACCTGGCGGAGCATATGCCCGGCACATCCCGCAGCCGTATCCAGGCAGCAGCCGAGAGCGGGCAGATAGTGGTGGACGGACGGATAGCCGGCAGCAGTTACAAGGTCAAGCCGGGTGAGACGATACAAGTATTGCTTAACCATGAGCCGCATGACTTCACCATCCAGCCGGAAAACATCCCGCTGGATATCGTGTATGAAGACGAAGACCTGCTGGTAGTGAACAAACCTGCGGGGTTGGTAGTACATCCAGGTCACGGCAATTACGAGCACACGCTGTTGCATGCTCTGGCCTACCATTTCCAACAATCCGGCACCCTGCTTGACATCAACAATCCCGACATCGGCCTGGTACATCGAATAGACAAGGACACCTCGGGTCTGCTGCTCATAGCCAAGACCGCGGAAGCGAAGACCCATCTCGGTCTTCAGTTCTTCAACCATACGACCGAGCGCACCTACAATGCTCTGGTGTGGGGTACGTTTGATGAAGACGAAGGAACGATTGACGGAGCACTTGCGCGTGACAACCGCGACCGAACGATTTACCGCGTATGGTCACTTGAAGACAATCCTCTCGCCAAGACGGCTGTGACGCACTACCGCGTGCTGGAGCGCTATCCGTATGTGACATTGGTAGAGTGCCGACTGGAGACAGGCCGCACGCACCAGATACGCGTACATATGTCACACATCGGCCATCCGCTGTTTGCGGATGAGAAGTACGGCGGTACGGTCATCCGCAAAGGACTACGGACGCAGAAGTATGCGCAGTTCATACAGAACTGCTTCGCCCTCTGTCCGCGACAGGTACTGCACGCCAAGACCCTGGGATTCACTCATCCGCGCACCGGCGGACATATGCATTTTGACAGCGCATGGGCACCGGATTTCTCTGCAGTTATCGAGAAGTGGAAAAACTACCAGATGAATACGTTAAATTGATTTGAAGATTTCTAATTTGAATATTAATCATCAAATCTTCAAATTTTCAACATATAAAATCATCCCATTATGAATACTATTGTTTGGGCGGACGACGAGATAGACTTGCTCAAGCCGTACATTATCTATCTGTCAAGCAAAGGCTATGAGATTATCCCCGTCATGAGCGGTCAGGATGCTATTGAGGCATGCCGTCAGCAGGCGGTGGATATCGTATTTCTGGACGAGCAGATGCCCGGTCTGTCAGGCATAGAGACACTACAGGCTCTGAAAGACGCACATCCGGAATTGCCGGTAGTGATGATTACTAAGTCCGAAGAGGAGCGCATCATGGAGCAGGCCATCGGCCAGAAGATAGCCGACTACCTGATCAAGCCTGTCAACCCGAGCCAGATATTGATGTGCCTGAAAAAGCACGTCCACAGCAAGCAGATAGTGGAGGAACACACCAACGCCAACTACCGTCAGGAGTTCTCGGATATCACGTACATGATCAATACCGCACGGACCTTTGACGAGTTTGCGGCCATCGAGCGCACGCTCACGCAATGGGAACTCAAACTGCAGGACGCCAATTCGTCGATGTCCGAACTGCTCAACATGCAGCGCAAGGAAGCCAATGCGGCTTTTGCAAAGTTCATCCGTCAGAACTATGAGCAGTGGTTCGACAAACCGGAGTCCCGGCCGATGATCAGTACCGATGTATTCAAGCAAGCCGTGTTCCCGCTATTGGATGAAGGCAAAAAAGTGTTTGTCGTGGTGGTGGATAACTTCCGGTACTCGCAATGGAAGACTATCCAGCCTCTGCTGGCGGAGTTCTTCTCCGTACAGGATGAGCAACTATACTCAGCCATCCTTCCGACAGCCACACAGTACGCCCGCAATGCCATCTTTGCCGGACTGATGCCCCTGCAGATACAGAAGCAATATCCCGAATATTGGGTGGAGGAAGGCGATGAGGATACGAAGAACAAGTTCGAGAAGGAACTGGTTGGCACCCTGCTGCAGCGCTTCCGCCGGCATGACACGTACACCTACTACAAGATCAATGAATCGGACTTCTGCGAGAAAATAATCCGTCAGCTCAAGTCCCTGCAGACGCCGCTGAACATTGCGGTAGTCAACTTCATAGACATGCTCTCCCACTCCCGCACGGACTCGAAGATGATGCGCGAACTGGCCCCGGACGAAGCAGCCTATCACAGCCTGACCCTATCATGGTTCAAGCACTCGCCTATTCTGGAGTTCTTCCGTCAGGTGGCAGCCCTGGGTTATGAAGTCATACTGACCACCGACCACGGCACAATACGCGTGGCCGAACCGGTACAGATCATTGCAGACAAGAATACCAACACCAATCTGCGGTACAAGGTAGGCAAGTCACTGGCGTTCCAGAGCAGAAGCATATTTGAGATCACACGACCGGACAAGGTCGGTCTGCCCGCACCCAACCTGAGCAGCACCTACGCGTTCTGTACAGGCAATGACTTCTTCGGTTATCCGAACAACTTCAACTACTATGCCCAGTACTACCGCGACACGTTCCAGCATGGCGGCATATCAATGGAAGAGATGATTATTCCGCTGGTTCATTTGCAGCCTAAATAGACAGCTACAAACACCAACGCGAGCAAAGCTCTATGAAGACTCCGCTACTCTAAAAGAAGAAACACTACACTGAAAGATACAAGATGCTGGTACTTGCAATACATATCCTTGTTTCGCTCTGCCTGCTGGCAGCAGTGCTGTCAGTGTATATTCCTGCATCGGCGCTACCCGTTCCGGCATGGTTTGCACTGGCCTTTGAGTGGCTTATGGCCGCCGAACTGCTGTTAGGGCTGATCCTACTGTGCAGCAAGTACAGGCGCTGGTCGTGGTTCACACTGGCAGTACTCTTGATTTCCATCGCACCGGTTTGCTACACCGTATCCCACGGTTCGCTGTTCTTTCCGAAGCGCGAACTACCACACTCGTTCACTCTGATGAGCTACAATACGCATCTCATGGGCGGAGTGAAAAAACCCAAGCAGAACAGGGTGATACAATATATCTTGCGCACGCAGCCGGATGTGGTGTGTCTGCAGGAGGTCGAAGTGTCAAAGTCCGGTGACAACCTCACCCTTGCCGAGCTGCGTGAGGCGCTGAATGTCTATCCGTACACATATTTCGATTTTAAGATATATAACAGCCGCCGCCAGTACGGCAATGCGGTGTTCAGCCGTTATCCGCTTGTCGGCAAGCACACACTGCGCTACGAATCAAAAGGCAATATTACCTCGGTGTGCGACCTCGTTCTGCCTACCGATACGCTACGGCTATACATCAACCATCTGGAGTCCAACCGCGTGTCGCTCGGCTCATTGGCACCTACTCTGTCCGAGGCCGAGAAGACGATGCACGAACTGTCTTATACTTCCGACCGCCTCGAGAAAGCTTCCGAATTGCGCATCCGTCAGGCCAAGGCGCTGCGGGACGACGTTTCGCGTTCGCCGTATCCGGTGTTGGTCGTGGGTGACATGAATACTACGCCAGTCAGTTACACTTACCGCATATTGCAGAGCAACCTGCGCGACGCGTTTCTCGAGTCATCTGACGGGCAGCTGGGACATACCTTTGTAAAGCGCGGGATGGGTGTCCGCATCGACTATATTCTGCATTCCAAGCAACTCTCGGCTTCCGGTTTCGACATTCCTCATGTCGATTATTCCGACCACTACCCCATCCTGACCACTATTCACTATTAAGAAATACAAAATTGGCATCGTCTGCAAGAGTTCAGAGAGATTACACATATTTTTAGCGAAGAATCTAACATTTTTCCTGTGTTCTCTTGCAAAAGTCCGTTTATTTTTGTATTTTTGCAGTCGTATTTTTACTAAATACGTCTAATACCATCCATAAATTGTCGATAGAATTATGGTTTTAATGATTATTCTTTTTGTGCTGATGCTGTTTGTGCTGTGGCTGGGTTCCCGCCACGGCGGTCTTGGACTCGGCGCCATATCCGGTCTCGGACTGGCTGTCATGGTGTTTGCTTTCGGGCTTAAACCTGGCACACCTCCGACAGATGTTATCTACATCATCATCGCCGCCATCACCTGCGCAGGCATCATGCAGGCAGCAGGAGGAATGGACTGGCTTATCCAACTGGCCGAGAAACTGCTGCGTAAAAATCCGAACAGCATCACGTTTCTGGCTCCACTGACCACCTTCTTCCTTACCATAATGGTAGGAACGGGTCACGTTGTTTATATGTTGATGCCGATTATCTGCGATATTGCCCTCAAGAAAGGTATCCGTCCGGAGCGTCCGTGTGCTGTGGCATCGGTTGCAGCCCAAGTAGGCATAACGTGTTCGCCCATTGCGGCGGCGGTAGTAGCGTTCGTAGCCATCAGCAATGCTTACGGCTTTGATGTAACCATTCCGCAAGTGCTGATGGTCAACATCCCCGCCTGTCTGTGCGGATTAACAGCCGCAGCAGCGCTTTCCTTCAAGCGCGGCAAAGACCTTGACAAGGATCCTGAGTTTCAGGCCAAGCTGCAGGATCCGGTGCAACGAGAGTACATCTACGGCGGGTCAGCGACTACACTGGACAAGGAGATATCCAAGTCCGCCAAAGTTTCTGTGTTCATCTTCCTCGGCGCATTGCTGTTGATCATCGCGTTCGCCATCTTCCCGAACCTGCTGCCTGACTATGAAGCCATAAAAGCCATCAAAGGTGCAGAAGCTGTTGAATTAGTGGATGGCACCATTATTTCACCTCAGAAACTGGCAGAGGCGGATATACTAGTAGACAAAGTGACACATATAGTGGAAGAAGACCTGCAGATGAATCTCGTCATTCAGATTCTGATGATCTCCGCAGCCGCGCTGATGGTAATTTTCTGCAAGGCGAGCCCGAAGAAAGCTGCGTCCGGAGCAGTCTGGCAAGCCGGTATGACTGCCGTAGTAGCAATCTATGGTATCGCATGGATGGCAGATACGTACTTCGACAACTTCAAGCCTGAGATTCAGACCATGCTGGTGCATGTAGTCGAAAAGTTCCCGTGGGCTATCGCCCTCGTGTTCTTTGTCGTGTCGATGCTCATCAACTCGCAGGGTGCTGTTATCGTGGCCATGCTGCCGCTGGCATACTCACTGGGCATACCCGGTCCTATACTGCTCGGCGTGCTGCCGTCCGTATACGGCTACTTCTTCATCCCGAGCTATCCGTCTGATATAGCGACTGTAAACTTCGACCGCTCGGGCACAACGAAGATTGGCAAGTACCTGCTTAACCATTCGTTCATGATGCCCGGTTTGGTCAGTGTGAGTGTATCCACTATAGTAGCGTACCTGATTACTCTGATACTCTTCTAAAGAAAGCGACTGCTTATAAATGATGCTGGTGAAGACAAAACGGCTACGGCAGATATAATGCCGGCGAAATAAGCATGCCCGAATAACTGTTGATGATGGAATCGTGGCGGATAAGATAAGTGGTAGGGAGCGTAGTAGTCAGTTGCACCATCTCGACAGGAGAAATTTCACGGATATCAAAATCAACTTGGAACAGTCGATTGAAACGTTCACGCGCCACAGAGTCCTCAACCGCCAAGGCTATGACCCGGTCCACAACACCCATAGGGACATACTGATTGACATTCCCAATGGAATTCTGACAATACGGGCAACCATACGAAAAGGCGAAAACTATATACAATGAATCCGGATGGCAATCCACGAACTTGTCCAAAGGACTATCCGTCAACGGTATCGGTTGAAAGGATTGGTGACGAGTGAGGCATTTGGCACCACGGAACGAAAATCCGCACATAAACATAACGACCACCGCTATAACAGCCATGAAGATAACAGAAGAAATGGTCGGCGAGGCGGACTCATCCATTGAAAAAAGCGATGGCAAAAGCATCGCAAGCAAAATGCCATTACGTGTAAATGTTAGCCAAGGTTTGGAATTGAGCCATGTAAGCGGTCCGAAACAGCCGCAGTCAGTAATGCCCTTTACTATGAAGCCATATGCAAAAATGGTAGTAACAGCACACAGAAAAACTGTTGCCATAATGGCATTCAGTTGTGATTTTATATTGAAAATAAGGAGTACAGAAAGAATAATCTCAACCAATATGATTACAGGCGCAGCATAACCGAACCATGTTATGCCATAACTGCTCATGAGGTCGGCGAAAGCAGCTGTATTGGCAGCTTTCAACAGACCTGACAGCAGAAATACTACACCTACAATGAAACGAAAAGTTTTATTCATAGAGACAGTTATCAAATGAGAGCATGCCATAATATGGCATGCTCCAAAAGAATTAATAACCTGAGCATGATACGGATATACCATCCGTAACTTCTTTTTTAATAGCAGACGCTACCTGCGAGCAAGTCGTCCATCCTTCTTCTTTCATTTCAGCAATAGTAATCTTTCCTGTTTCTTTCTCCCCTTTGTAAGACATCGTGCACTTGCAGCCATTTTGAGGTGTGTTACTACTACATGCAACAAACATAGCACTCATAGCAATAACGACTAACGTGCTTACTAAAACCATTTTCTTTTTCATTTGTGTAAAAATTTAAGTTTTCTCTGCTCTATCGGCTTCGCAGATCTTGCCCCGTTTGGAGAGTGACGGTTCTCTATAGAGCCGCCTGCAACATATTGTAACAAGGGACAATAAAAAATATGAGCGCTCCCTTATCCATCTCGAGGCTGTGAGAAATGCCCATATACCGATAAGTCACGCCCATACATACATATGGACGTTTGCTGACTTATTACTGGTATATCTTCAAAACTTCTCACATTCCGAGATGCCCAATAAATCGCAAACGCGAAATCAATATGTCTGAAATGAGATACATTTTCTCAATTCGGGTGCAAAGGTACGAAAAAGATTTGATATATGCAAATATTGGGAGCATTTTTTCTGTAAAAACAGGAAAAAACAAAGAAATTGAGAACAAACACGCAGCTTTCGCTATGCGCAGGAGACGAAGGAAGAAAGGAAGATGATGGCGAAAAGGTAATTATTTTGAGTACGGAATGTAAGGAAATGTCGGAGGTAATAAGGAAGAAAAGTCTGGCACGGTTTTTGTTGATATAATATGTGAATTTATCTGAACTATTTTACTGATATTCTGTCGCTTATCTTGCGATGATAGTAGGGAAATCTCCCTGAAACCACACAGTAATCACACAGAAATAACCCAGTAATCACCCAGTTATGGCTGGGTGATGGCTCGACGCGATATATACGATTGCGAGAGGGAATAAAGACAAGGCTGTCGATTAGCAGGGAGAGAAACGCTGCAATCAACGGGCGTCAAAGCGGAGGTAAGGAGTGAGGCGGAGGAGTTCGTCGGGTGTGAAAATGCTGTTGAGGTCATTAAGGGAGTGCAAAGTGACACGGTGGCGACGGAGGTCATAGAGCTGCTGAGCCTGAGGATAAGAGATATAAGGGTGGCGATAGAGCTGCTTGACTGAAGCACGGTTGACACTGATGGGTGTGATGAGGGTTGTGTCGGCATAAAGATGCGGCAAGAGACTGTCGAGGCGTTCAGCAGGGAGAAAATGAGGGATAGAGTAGCAGCTGCCTATCTCGGAGAGCTGACTGACTGAGTAGTATCCGCCAAGCGCCTGTCGGTAACGGACAATCTGTACGGCAGTGAAACGACCGATGCCACGGAGAAGCTGCAGTTCGGCCGTGTCGGCTGTATTGAGGTCAAGGATGGTGTCGCGTTTGGGGCGGTAGGAGAACAGCAAGGAATCAGCATTAGACTCTGACGAGACTCCGATTAGACCCTTATAAAACCCCGATATAGTATCGACAGCAAGTGTGTCAATCATGATATAGGGGACAAGCGCGGCATAGAGGGAGTCCGTCATGCCATAAAGACGGCGAAGGTCGTCCGGACGGCGGAAAACCTTGCCGGCATTGCGGTAGCGGATGAGGTTACGCGCCATCCAGGGCTTAAGACCGACGGTGACGAGTAGGGCGCTGTCGGCCGTGTTGGGATCGAAAGGCTGGGGATGAACCTGTCCGGAAGAGTGCGCATATTGTGAACGGCGTGCAGCGTACTGCGCTTCACGGAGGGAATCGAGGTAGAGTTGGAACTCTTCCTCGCGTTCAGGCTGGAAGGTCAGGAGCTCGGGAAGAGTCTGACGGTCAAGCCAGCGCTTGGTGAAATGGGCGCAGAGCTCAACTGCCGTGACCATCAGAATGATGCTACAAAAGCCTATCCACTGCTTTTTGCTCATTGGACAACAGACGTAAGTTCGCCGTCAGAGAGGACGGTGGTGACAGTGGTGCCCTTGGGGGCATCGGCGGCATGGCGGAGGACCTTGCCGTTACGGAGAGTGAGAGAATAGCCCTTGCGGAAGATCTGCTCTGGCGAGTGGAGGGCTATAGCCTGACTGAACATCTGCAGTTTATTGCGCTCGGACTGCAGGGTGCGGGAGATAGTATATTGGAGCGTGAGCCGCAGCTGTTCAATCTGCTGACGGCGTACGGCCACCATCTGTGTGGCGACACGCGCAAGGCGCTGGCGAAGCTGGTCAATGCGGACGAGCTGCTGCGCATTGTGGTCGATGAGGAACTCCGCTACGGCAGTGGGCGTCTTGAGCGAGGAATGGACAACCAGATCAACGATACTGACGTCGCGCGTGTGGCCTATGCCGGAGATGACAGGCAAGGGGAACTGGGCACAATGCGAGGCGAGTTCGTAGGTATCGAAACAAGTGAGGTCGGTTGTGGCACCGCCGCCGCGGATTATTACGACTACGTCGTAGTTGGCCATTGGCTGCCGGTCATTTATAGAATTGAGGGCGGAAATGATAGAGCGGGTGGCGCCATCGCCCTGCATGACGGCGGGGAAGAGTTGCGTGGCGAAACGCAGGCCATAGGGATTATCCTGCAACTGGTGGCAGAAGTCGCCGTAGCCGGCGGCGCTCTCGGCAGAGATAACCGCTATACGGCGGATGACAGCAGGCAGAGCAAGGGATTTATTCATCTCCAGTACGCCGTCGGCCTCGAGCTGCTGCAAGGTGAGCTGGCGCTGGCGTGCGAGGTCACCCAAGGTGAAAGAAGGGTCGATATTCTGAATGTTCAGACTAAGGCCATAGACGGGGTGAAATTCCACGGTGACTTCAACAAGCACCTGCATGCCCGGCTCAGGACGCTTGCCGGTCTCCTGCAGAAAATAGGCGGAGATGAGCTGCCAGGTGTTGCTCCAGCACGTGGCGCGCATCTTGGCGGCGAACATGCCACGGTCGGCTTTCTCGACGAGTTCCAGATAACAGTGTCCGCGGTCGGTAAGCGAGGCTATCTCGGCGCGCACCCAACAGGTGTCAGGAAAAGCCTGTTGGAGGCTTTCGTCCAACCGGGCGCACAACTCTGATAAAGAAAGCGAGTTCATCGGCGGAAGGTGAAATATTTCTGTCCGAGGAAACTGATAATGACCGTGAACAGGGTGATACAAATCTTCGAGGGCGTGGGATACCAGCCAACGGTCTCAACGAGCAATTTGAGGCCGAAATAGTTAACGGCAAGATTGACCGCAACAATCATTATATACCGCACGAACTGGCGAACGCCATGCAACGAGGATTGGGTGAAAGTGACGTGCTTGTTAAGCCAGAAGCCGGTGAAAAGAGTAATAGGGAAGACTATACAAAGGGACGCTATGTGTGGTGTTAGACAAATTTCAAAATTTGAAGATTGCAAGATTGGAAGATTGATATACACCAAGTCGTGGCCGATGATGAAGTTATAGGTCAGGAAGTACAGCACCCAGTCGAGTACCATATTCCCGCCGCCGCACGCCGCATACCGAAAAATCTCCCTTGGCACGTACTTTTGGAACGGAGAATATACAAAATCGATAATTTTTGTAATTATTTGCGCAATTTTTTGCATTTATGCTTGCATAAATTAAAATTATTTACTATCTTTGCAGCCAAAGCGTGCGCAAAGATACAACAAATAATTGAAAAAAGCAAATTTTATTGCATCTTTTTGCAAATAAACCGCTTGAATTGTTGAACCAATCACATTAAGTATGGACTATCACCCGGATAATGCAGCAAGTACGTGCCAAAAAGTTTCTTGGGCAGCATTTCCTCACGGACTTGAGTATAGCCCAGC